>Ga0265294_10000265_pt1 | contig 68738 bp, 65 predicted proteins | sample MunlanPumphouse3_FD_192504 | JGI IMG/M metagenome (GOLD analysis project Ga0265294, IMG submission 192504) | Groundwater microbial communities from a municipal landfill in Southern Ontario, Canada - Pumphouse #3 | ecosystem: Environmental > Aquatic > Deep subsurface > Groundwater | place... | reverse complement strand
TATAGGACACTATCGTCGGATCCGCTCCGACAAGATTAATATGGTCACCGATCAGCATGATGTCACCGACCTTGTAGTTTAGGTTGATGCCGCCCGCGGCGTTTGTGACAATCAGGGTTTTGACGCCCAGAAAGGAGAGCACAAGCACGGGAATGGCAAGCTCCTGGTAGGAAAAGCCCTCATAATGGTGAAAGCGCCCCGACATAATGACCGTTTTTTGCCCCCCCAGTTCTCCAAAAAGCAAATTTCCCGCGTGCGAGGGATTCGTCGGGGTTAAAAAGTCGGGAATATCGCGATAGTCAAAACGATCTTGAATCGTCATGCGCGCCTCGATCGCTCCGAGCGAAGATCCGAGAATCACCGCATAATCCGGTCGAACGCTCGTCCTTTTTAGGAGCCAGTCAGCCGCCTCGCGGCTTCTCCTATACGTATTAGGATCCATATCATTGCCTCATTTTCATAAGAATTATGTCCATTATCCCACAAGTCGAAACGCAAAATAAAACCCGGATTTGGCAACGCACAAATCCGGGTCATACAAAACAACAATTGATTTTTTCTAAGGTTCTTCTGTCGGTTCCGGCTCCGTGGGAGTGGTTGTCGGATCCTCTGTGGGGACGACAATTTCAGGTCCCGTTTCTTCAGGATCCGTCTCGCCGGGATCGGGATCATCGGGATCAGGATCCGGTTCGGCCGTTTCCTCGTCATGGAGCGTACAGGGAATCTTTGGGAAGGACAGACTCTTCGTGGAATCAAAGTACTCCGTGATGGTCTTCGGGCACCATTCGGTTGGTAGCATGCCGGATTCCGCGCAGACTTTCCGCGCGATCACCTTGCTCGACATCGGGAATTGCTGGACTTCCAACTCCTCATGAATCTGTTGCATGACATCGCGCCAAATCTTGATCGGACTCGGTGTGTCGGAGCCGGCAATAAGCGTTCGTCTGCCATTCGCGTTGTCAAATCCGTACCAGACCGCCGCCGTGTAATAGGGCGTGTAGCCGCAGAACCAGCGGTCAAGCCGCTCATCCGAGGTACCGGTCTTGCCCGCGGCGGGCTGGCGGCCAATGCTGGAATACGGGCCGATCCAGGGCGCGTTTCGGATCGTATCGATCAGAAGGTTCGTCATGATGTCCGCGGTTTCCGTGGAGAACACCTGCTCAAAGTGCGGCTTATGCTCCAACAAAACCTTGCCGTCGGCGTCAAGAACCCTTGTAAAAAGATAGGGTTCAGTGAAAATACCACGGTTTGCCAAAGCTGAGAACGCGCCGGCCATCTCGACCGTGGTCATGCCCTTTCCAAAAGCCCCGATGGCTCCCGCCGGCTGGGGTTCATTGGAACGGTCAATGCCCATGCGCTTCAAATAGGACAGACCGATGGAAGGCGTAAGCAGTTCGGTGTAGACCTCCACTGCGGTTGTATTCAATGAGTGGCGAAGCGCGTGACGTATGGTCACGGGCCCCTCATAACGGCGGTCCGAGTTTTGCGGCCAGGCGCGGTCGGGGTTTTGCGGGTCAAGATGCTTTTCCTCATCCATCAAAACGGTTGCGGCCGTCACCACCCCCGTGTCAATCGCGGGCGCGTAGACAAGGATCGGCTTAATGGATGAACCGGGTTGGCGGTAGGCTTGTGTCGCCCGATTGAAACCGAGGTTCGTTTTCTTCTCACCAAAACCACCCACCATGGCCACAATCTGTCCCATCGTATCCGGTTGGTTTGAAATGATCGTAATGCCCGCCTGCGGAATCTGCGGGCTGTCAGGTAAGGCGTCATAGTTGGCGGAGAACAGTTCCTTTTTCTTGAAACTTTCTTCCGCCATCTTTTGTATTTCCGGATCAAGGGTGGTCTCAATCGTCAGACCGTGCTGGAACACAGCGACATTCGCAAGCTGCAGCGAATAACCTCGTTGGATCATGAGCTGCGAGATAACCTCGTTGATCACGGCGTCCACAAAATAAGAATGAATGGACGAGGCGGAACTCTGCTGCTCGGCCGATTTAAATACAAGTTCGCGGTTTAGCGCCTGCTGGTATTCATCCTCGGTGATTTTGCCGATTTCAAGCATCTTGCCCAAGGTAATCCTCATGCGGCGCAGGGCGTTTCGTTTTCCGTATTCCGTCGCGGGGTTGTAGATAGAAGGCAGGTTCGGGATGCCGGCCAAAAAGGCGCATTCCGCAAGATCTAATTCCGAGACATCCTTGCCAAAATAAGCTTTTGCCGCGGACTGGACGCCGACATAGGGGCCCCCCATGGGGACCATGTTGACGAACAATTCCATGATCTCGTCTTTTGACATCTTATCCTCAAGATCGATCGCGCGTTCCCACTCTTGAATTTTACGTTGGGCCGAGCGATCGTCGGCGCCCGACATCATCTTGACCACCTGCTGGGTAATGGTAGAAGCGCCGTGCGTGTCGCCGCCCAGGCTTAAGAAAATAGTGCCCACCGAGTTCGCGATACGCTTGGGATCAATACCGTGATGTGTCTCAAAGCGTTCATCCTCGATGGCAATGAAAGCATCCGGGATATAGGTGGACTTAATGCGAGCGATGGGGACGTATTCGCGAAGGATATTCTGAGAGCCTGTTAAAACCGCCGCCTGATGGCCGTCTCGATCGTAGATGTAAGTCGCCTCATAGGTGTCCTTGATGTCGACAATTTCAAGCGGGCGGGCAGTTGAGATATACCCTGAAAGCATGCCGAGCCCGCTTCCGCCGATAAAGGCGAACACCGCAAGCACGATTACGATAACAAGCAACAGGGCTTTTTTCACACCGGACCAAATGGCCTCGGGGACAGACACCACTGACATACTGCGTGAGGGGCGGCCTGAAACACGCTTTTTCAAGACGCGTTTACTTTTTTTGTATTTACGGCTCTCGCGGATGTCAGCGGGGAGCGACTGCGAAGCCATGGGCCGAGGCGGGCGCCCGGATGTTTTTGTCACCTGAGTCGCTTCACCGGGGCGCGATTGGCGCACGGAAGGTTGGGACATATTGCCCATATTCCTTGGCCTTCTGACGCCGCTGTTGTCGTTTCGATTATCTTGATTCATATTAATATTGCCCTTTAAAGCAAGCTTATTTTACCATATTGGATATTTTTGAAGTACTGTCTAACGCCTGATACAATTCCTAAAAAGGGCGACGAGGCGTCCCCAAACGGAGTTGTGATTGTAGCACATCGGTTCCTCATTGGGGAAATAGAGCACCATACGCACGACATAGACGATGAGATACAAGGCCACAAGCGACACAAATAGGATCTTGGTACTCTTCTCAGACAAGGGCGAACGAAATTCTTTTCCCCGGGCCTTCATCACGAGTTTTGTGATCGCCACGCCCAAAAGTGAAAGAAAGATCGCAAGACTCAAGAGAATGAGCGGGTGCATGCGGATCGCTTCTTTAAGCTCGCCTTGCATCAACAGCGATAAAGCCCTGGTACTCCCGCAGCCTGCGCAGGGGATGCCGATCACCGAGTAGAAAAAGCATGAACTGCTGAAAAGCTCCATAGCGAAAAACAGTAAGAGAACAACCAAAATAAGGGAGGGGCGAAAGCGTGAATTTTTGCCGTTTGGACTCTTCTTCTGCTCCATCGTAAATCCCTTGTGATCAGCGTCGGCTCTGTCGTGTCTGCATCTCCACCATATTAGCAAAAATGCCCCCTTTGTTCATGAGTTCCTCGTGGCTTCCTTCCTCCACGATCTTCCCATGGTCAAGCACATAGATACGGCTCGCGTGGCGAATGGTCGACAATCGGTGCGCAATGATCAGGGTCGTCCTGCCCCTTGAAAGGCGTTCGATCCCTTTTTGAATAATGCCCTCCGTCTCCGTATCGATATGGGAGGTCGCCTCATCGAGGATTAAGACGGTGGGGTTTTGCGCGAGCGCGCGGGCAAAAGAGATCAACTGGCGCTCACCGGCTGAAAATTCATTGCCGCGCTCTTTGACCTCTGTTTTCACGCCTTCTGAAAGCCTCGCGAGAAAAGAATCGCCGCCGACTTCAATCAGGGCGTTCGCGGCATGGGTCGCAGTCAGGCCGGGGCGGTTCAGAGTAATATTGGATTCGATAGTTCCCGTGAACAAGAAGGGATCCTGCGTCACAATGGCCATATGAGAACGAGCGGAGCGCTTATTCAGTGTTGTCAGATCGTGCCCGTCAATCAGGACACGTCCCGATTCCGGCTCGTAGAAGGAGAACAAAAGGTTCATGATCGTAGACTTGCCCGCTCCTGTCTCTCCGACAAAGGCGGCGGTCGTCCCGCGGGGAACTTCAAAGCTTACGTCCCGCAACACATGCTCATCCTCTTTATAAGCGAAGGTCACTTGTTCAAAGGCGACATCGCCCAAAATCGATTCCACCTTTTCGCCGTCGTCCGGGAGCGCCTGGCGGTCAAGCAACTCAAAAATATGATCAGCCGCGCCTCTCGCGCGCTCCAGGTTCCCGATATGCTGCATCGCCCGGTTCATCTGCGCGAAAAAGCGAATCATATAATCAATGAAAAGATACAGGTGTCCGACGGGGACAAGATTGGTACCCCGAATATTCCCGATGCCAAAGTAAAGGAGTGCCAAGGCCAGCATCAGGTAGTTCATCGCCTCTGTCACATTCCAACCGCTGTACGCGTGCAGTCGTGTCATCCCAAGGCCGTTTCGGAACACGGTGTCATTAATCCGGCTGTAGTTGTCGTAGATGTCGCGCTCTCGATTAAACGACTGAATCACTTCAATGCCGTGAATGTTTTCGTTCATGCTGGCATTCAGCATGCTGATGCCCTTCCTGTATTCGCGGCTGAAGCTTAATGATTTTTTTTGAAAATCGCGAAACAAGAAAAACAAAATCGGAAATGAAAGGGAAGCGATCGCAAAAAGGCGCCAGTCAATGCTGAACAGCCCGAATAGGATCCCGATCGCAAATACAAAAGCCATTAAAAGTTGAGACAGTACCGTCGTGAAAAACACACGGACCGCCTTCGTGTCGTTCGTGACGCGGGAGACAACTTGCCCCGCCGCGAGCGTATCAAAATAGGCGACAGGCAAGCGCTGCACATGCGCGAAGATCTCACCTTGCATCACCATGGCCACATGGTTGGCGGCAAACTGGTTTGCGATGCTTCCGCCGTAGCGTGTGACCAGTGACAACAACACGGTGGCCGCATAAAAAAGGATCATGGTCGTAAAGGTTCCCACATCCCGCACGCCGATGCCCGCGATGATTTCGCCGTCAAGCAGCAAGGAGACGATATAGGGCCCCAAAAGATCGAAAACGACCGTTAAGATTGTCAAAATAAAACCGATCGAAAGCGAAGGGACGGCATAACGCGCGTAACGGGCGAGCCTCCACAGTCCGTAACGGCCGGTGTTGTTTTGTTTATCCGTTCGCATAGGACCCTCCTTCCTTTTGACCGGCTCGTTTTTCTTCGAGCTGCTGCAGTTCATACTGTTCAAAATACCAACCCTTTTGGGCCATCAATTCCTCATGGGTGCCGCGCGCCGCGATCCTGCCGTCTTCAAGTACCAGGATAAGATCAGCGTCACGTATCGCGGATAAGCGATGCGAGCTGACAAGGGTCGTTTTGCCTCGGCGTTCCCGGGTCAATGCCTGGAGGACATTTTTCTCCGTGATGGCGTCCACCGCCGACAGGCAGTCATCCAAAATAAGAACTTCCGGATCTGATAAAAGGGCCCGCGCGATGGAGATACGTTGTTTTTGTCCCCCGGAAAGCGCGATTCCCTGTTCGCCGGTCATCGTGTCAAGGCCTTGGGGGAGTTGTTCAACATCTTTTTCAAAGTCGGCGATCTGAATGACGTGAGTCAATAAATCGTCCGACACAGAGGGGGGCGGAGGCGGGGTCTTTTCACGGGCTTCCACTTCTTCCACAATCGTCCGGTAAGGGTTTTTCCAAAAAGCGATCTCCCGCGCCGCATCTTTATCACGGATCGGCCAGTTCTCTTCTTTTGTACGGGCCCCCATCAGGATGTTATTGCGGACGGAAAGCGAGAAAAGAATGCTCTCCTGTGGGACGTAACCGATTTGGCGCCTGAGGCTGCGCCGATCAAACAGGCGGATCGGCAAGCCATTGACGGTGAGCCTTTCGGCCGGCGGCGGGAGCGTTTTATCCTGCTCCAACATCGGGCGGTCCCCTTCTTGGGGGTAAGTGCGAAGTAGCTGCTTTAAGAGCGCCGTTTTTCCGGCGCCCACCCGGCCGACCACACCGACCGTCATGCCGGAGGAGATGCTAAAGCTTAAATCTTTCAACACCGGTTCGTTGTGACCCGGCCAGAAAAATGAAAAATTCTGAAATTCGATTTTTTGGATGGAAGGGCACAAAATCGCCTCGGGCGGATCCGTGATCTCTTCTTTCCAATTCCATATTTCGGACACGCGATCCACGGAGGCCGTCGCCTGCTGTGAGATATTGATGAAATCGCCCATGGCGATCATGGGCCATGCCAGCATACCCAGATAAAACACATGCGACATCAGCTGACCGACCGTGATGGCGTGGGTGCTGATCAGGCGGGCGCCGACGACGAGAGCGACAAGAAAAGAAATCCCCTGAATCAACCGCGACACCGGCATGAACAGCGCGTCGAGTTTCGCAACTTTCATATTCTGGCGGTTCAAATTTGAACTGAGTTTTGAGAAGCCTTCTTGTTCCTGATCTTCCATCGCGAAGGCTCGGACCACACGGATCCCTTGAATATTCTCCAGCACACGATCGTTAATATCGTCAAACGCCTGTTGGGCAAAATCGTACTCAGTGTAAAGCCTATCGCCGATCTTCTTTGAAAAGAAGATCAATAAGGGATAGGGGAGCACGGTCAAAAGGGTCAGCTGCCAGGAACCCCCGATCGCCATAACCGCGATAATCGCGAACTGGTAGAGGGTGGAGTCAAACAGTGTCATCATGCCAAAGCCGGCCATCTCCGCCATGGCGTTGATGTCGTTAGTGGACTTGCCCATCAGGCTTCCCGTTGTCTGCGCCTGAAAAAAAGGCGCGTTTTGGTTCAAAATCTTAAGCATCGTCCGCTGCCGCGCCATCAACTCGGTGACGTCATAGGCCTTGATCAGGTAGTACGACCACAGATAGCCTGTCGCGTAATAGATGCCCGTTAAGACCAACAGCATAATCACAAAATAGATGAGTGATTCCATCGTCAAATCAAGGTTAAAAATACGGTCGGCAATGTAGCCCGCAAACCAGGGCGGCGCGATCGCGATGGCGTAGTTCACGGCCACCGTGATAATCGCGATAAAGTACTCACGGCGATAGTGGTCCAAGAACCATTGAAATTGTCGTTTCAGTTTAAATAGCATGCTGCGACTTGTCCCCTCTGATTAGCGCAGACAATTATAACAGGAATTTCACCCGATAGCGATCAGCGTACAACGTTCAACATTTGCACCATCGCGGTGACCGAGGAGAGGATGCCGGCAAAGAGCACAATGGAAAGATAAGAAAGCTGCCAGGCTCTGTTTTCATCCAGCGCGGTCAGTGACGCCAACTGTCTTGCGTGAACAATCACAGCGAACACAAGGCCCATCAAAGAGAGCACCAGACCGTAGATGGCCCCGCTTGTGAAAAGCGACGGGAGGGCGAGGATGAGAAAGAAACATAAGAATTTCCACGCCGCTTTACCGGCGGCTAAAGCGTGCAGGAAGGGCAGGGCGGCTTGACGATACAAGAAGCGCGACAGAAGCCATAAAGTGAGGGTATAAAGCAGCATAATGAGCGCCACAAAAACAGAACCGCTGAGCCATGAAAGAAGCGCTTCTCCTGTGGATAATTTGGCGGTCTTGCCTTGTAAAACAGACGCCAGACTTCGGTTCAACATCATGTAGTGAATGCCGGAGAGCGCGACGGATGCGGCCATCCAAAGCGTATGCGAGCGATCCCAAACAGGTTGAAGCTCTCGGGCCATACTGTCGGCGGGGCGTATGAAAAAACTAAAAAATGACGCAAAAGTCCGCGCCGGACGGACCCCTTGCCGCCTGTAGTCACGGCGGGGACTTTTGTGTTGTTGTTTCTTCGGAGGTGCCTCTTCTCGATGTTGCCAGGCCGACTGATAAGAAGATGACGTTTCATGTTCCTGCCGGGCGCTGTAAGATTGTTGTGCTTTTTCGGACCGAGGTTCACCCGTCACATTTTCTCCCGCGACGTAGGAACGACCGCGACAGTCACATTTCTCGTAGTCATCCAATTCACGACCGCAATAAAAACAATATCTTGCCATCAACGCACCTAAACAAAATAATTTAATCGATATGCTATCCGACTCATTGAGTTGGACTTGTATCCAAACTGTAGCGCGAAGATGTTAATATAATGTGGCATAAATCGAAAGGGGGCGCCATATTGGCCCGGCAAACACATAAGCAATCTTCGGTAAAAAAAGAGACCGTCGCGCCGAAACGCTTTGTTTACAGCTTTTTTTTAGCTTTAGCGCGGGCGCTGTTTTGGTTTTTATACCGAATACGATATGAGACGGATCCTCAATTAACCATTGTCCCGGGACCTTATTTTATTGTAGGCAACCATGTCTCATACCTTGACCCGATCATCTGTGCAATGGCGATGCGAAAAGAGCCCATTCGCTTTGTTTCAGGGCAGGAAATCGCTAACACAAAAATGTTACGCCCTCTTCTGAAACAATTTGCCATCATCGAGATTAAACCCTTCCGTGTCAATTTCTCGACGACCAAGGAGATTATTACATCCATCCAAGATGGCCTATCCGTCGCGCTTTATCCTGAAACACAACGTTCAATCGCCGGCGACATCACGCCTTTCGGGCCGGCGACCGCCAAATTGATTAAGCACTTGAAAGCACCCGTTGTATCGGTGATTTGTCACGGCGGCTATTTGGGTTGGCCGCGCTGGGCGCCTTCCCTGCGTCCCGGCAAAATGGAAGTCGAAACGAAACTTCTTTTTACCGCCGAAGAGACGCAAAACATGGATGTTGATTCAATTCAAAAAAGACTTGTGAAGGCGATGTACGCGGACGATTACACATGGCAGACCACACGTCGGCGTCCCGCACGCTTTTTTTCACGAAAGCCGGCGGAACAACTGTCCGCCGTATGCCATTGGTGCCCGAACTGTGACCGGCCGCTTGCGATGCGAAGTGAGCGCAATAAGCTTTTTTGCGCGCATTGCGATTTCAGCTTGCGTGTGGATGCCAGCGGTTTTTTCAGCGCCTCACCCGGCTCCATCGCACCCTTTGATCATCCGCTCGACTACGCCCGCTGGCAGCAAGAAAAGACAGAGCAACACATCAAAAAAGGCGGGCGATTTGAAAGCTTCGCCCGGCTTGAGTTTTTGGAAAATGTCGGACAGGGACAAGACCCCGATCATCGTGAGCTTGTGGGGAAGCTCGTCCTTAGTTCAGAAGGATTGCAATTTTTACCCAACGGAGAAATGGCCCCCATTGACCTTCTGATCGGCGATTCGCCCTCCCTTTATTGCGGGACGGGCCAGTTCGTGAATCTCCCTCAAGGTGATATCATTTGGAGGGCCTACCCAAAAGAGGAAGGCTATGTGGTTTTCTTGACCGATTACAGCCGCCTAACATGGATTGAAGCGCAAGATTTTGACCGTTATTTGGAGGCCGATGATCGGACGTAGGAAGAGTTTTGCACAGGTTTTTTCTTTTATAATCGATCTAACTGTGCTAAGCTATATGCTGTTCGCGAGTGAAACAAGAAGGTGATGGGACCTTCATTTTTTAGGAGGATTGCCAGATGGCAGATCGTGATTTTCTCGAAGAAATCAAGATGACGGAACAAGTGGCTGTTTCGCGCGTGGAAAAAGCGCGTGAAAATGCTCAGCTCCAACGCCAGATGGCGAGACAAGAGGCCGGAGGGTTGCTTGAAAAAGCCTATATTGAAGCAAGCGCTATTCGGCAGAAGAAAATGCAAGAAGCTGAAATACGCTATCGCGAACTGACCGCGGGTGATAGTCACCATGACGCGAATGCATCATGGCTCCCCGAACCGCTTCTTGCGGACGCGGCCAAAATAATCGCGGAAAGGATTGTGGCACTCCTTGAGCATCGTTAAGATGGCAAAAATGACGATCCTCGGCGCACGCGAGGATCAGGACGAAGTACTCGATTCTCTCATGCGTTCGGGAGCCGTTGAGATTGTTAAAAACAACGAGCTTGACGATGAGCGTAAGGTGAGTACCGTCACGATTGATAATGTCGATTTGCGGGTTCGCCTCAGCCGAACTATCGCGGTGATGCAGCGCCGCTTCCCGGAAGCCAAGCGGCTGTCCATCCAAAAGCTACCTGTCAAAGAAAAAGATTTTTTATTTACAGATAAAGAAGAAAACGAATTAAGAGCGTTGGTATCGCGTTTTGAAGGGCATCTTGAACAAGAGGAAGCGATCGCGGCCAAGCTTTCGCGCCTCGAGCAGCAGATTGAACAACTTTTGCCCTGGCAGGATATCCCCGTTGACCTGTCACAACATGAAACCGCGCGTACGAAATTGATTTACGGCATCTTCATGGACGCTTTAAGTTTTGAGTCCTTTGAAAGCGACTTGCGGCGCGATTATCCGCTCGCGACAAGCTTCTTTTTGGAAGAAGAAGGCCTTTTCCCCGCAAAGGTCGCGGTTGTCTCCCTCGACGAACAATTAGCGGGCGTGAGAGCCAGGCTTTCATCCTACGACTTTCATGAGATCCCCAAATTGCCCTTTTCGGGCACGGCCAAGGCGACGATTCTTTCCATTCAAAGAGAAATTGAAGAAGAACAAGAGAACAAGCAAAAGCTTGACCAGGAACTAGAAGCCATGGCGGACGAGTGCGGGCGCCTCATGACCTATCATGACTATCTGCTCGTACGCTCCGACCACCGATTAGCGGGCGAAGAGATCCATGAGCTTGACTACACCTTCTTTTTACAAGTATGGGTTCCAAAAACACAGGCCTCTGACATGGGGCGCGAACTGTCGGAACGCTTCGACATCGCCTGGATTTCTGAAGATCCGAAAGAAGGCGAAGAAACACCTGTCAAACTGGAAAACAATAAGATTTTCCGACCCTTTGAAGTCATCCTTGAAATGTACGGGGCGCCGAGCAGCCATGAGGTGGATCCCATGCCTGTCATGGCCCCTTTTTATATGATCCTTTTCGGCATGATGTTAAGTGACGTCGGCTACGGCGCCATGCTGATGCTCGGAACGGCTTATATGCTTTTCGGGCGCAAGGTGGAAGGCAACACCCGCCAGATGAGCATGATGTTATTTATCTCGGGTATCTCATCGGTCATTTGGGGTTTTATTTTCGGCGGATTCTTCGGCGACATGCTGACGGCTGTGACAATGGGTAAGGTCAATTTCCCCGCGCTCTGGTTTAATCCCATGGATTCGCCGGTGCAATTACTCCTTTTCAGCATGGTGTTCGGTGTCATTCATTTATTTTTTGGCCTTGGACTCCATATCCGAAATGAAAAAATGCAAGGCAACCTGATCGGGGGTCTGGCGGACTCTGTGACCTGGTACCTGATTATCCCGGGACTCGGTCTTATGCTCAGTGCGGGCGCGATCGCAGAGCAGCCATCCACCGTCGAACTTTTAAAGCAAGTCGGTCAATGGCTTGTCATCGGAGGCGCCGCCTTTGGCCTTATCTTTGCGGGTCACGGGATCAAGAACCCCTTTAAGCGCCTGATTAAAGGGCTGGGTGCCCTTTATGGTATTACTTCTTATCTCAGCGATATTCTCTCCTATGCGCGCATCTTGGCACTTGTGTTGGCAACCTCGGTCATCGCGACGGTTGTGAACATGCTGGGAATGCTTGTGGGGCCTTCCTTTATCGGGTATATCGTTTTTGCCCTGATCGGCGCATTCGGGCACACATTGAACCTGGCGCTTTCGGCTTTGTCGGCCTTTGTCCACACGAGCCGTTTGCAATATGTAGAACTTTTTGGCAAATTTTTCGTCGGCGGGGGCTCTTTTTGGAACCCGCTTTCCCGCAGGACGAAATACATCCGTATCGAGGACGATACATCGAGTAATTAATTTTGGGACATCAAAGTCCCTAAAATCAACCGTTGACGGTTGGATAATTGGAGGAAACTTATGACATCCATCATTGGTCCGATTCTGGTCTATCTGGCAGCCGCGCTCGCGGTCATTTTGCCCGGTTATGGCTCGGCAAAAGTCGTAGGAAAATTGGGACAGATCGCGTCCGGCATCATGGCGGAAGACCCGACCATGTTCGGAAAACTGCTCATCTTGCAGGCACTTCCCGGGACGCAGGGGATCTACGGCCTTCTTGGCTGGTTCATGATCATGAACCATTCGGGGATGCTCGGAGGCAGTGTCGCGCTCACGCCTCAGCAAGGACTCTTGTTTTTATTGGCGTCACTTCCGATCGCGTTTATCGGGCTTCTGTCGGCCTTCCATCAGGGGAACGTCGCGGAAGGCGGCATGGCGCTTGTTACCAAACACGGTCACACCTCAGGTAACGCCATCGTGCTTGCTGTTATGGTTGAGACCTACGCCATCCTGGCCTTGCTTGCGACGATTCTCGGAGTGCTCAGCATCGCGGTTTAACCGGTATCCGGTTGAATCGCACGAAAGGGAGCGACAAGAACGTGGAAGGAATCGAAAGAATCAAAGACCACATTATTCGCCAGGCCGACGATGAGGTCGAAGTGCTCGTGTCAGAGACACAGCGCTTTGTCGCCAAAGAAGTCGGTGACGCCGAGCGACAGGTCCGTCTTATCTTGGAAGAAGCCACCCTGCGCGCCGACATGGACGCGAAGGAATTAGTGCGCCGCGGCGAAGGCTTAGCGGAGGCCGAAAGGCGAAAACAAGGGCTCGTGTTAAAACAACAGCGAGTCGACCAGGTGATCGACCGGGCGCTTGACCTACTGCTGAATGAACCGCCAGAAGAGCGGATGGCACGCTACGCGTCCTGGGTGAACGGTTTGGGGCTCGAATCGGGGGTCATCACGCTATCTGCGACGGACCTCTCTGAGATCGGCGAAAAACTTTTGGAGCTTTTACCACCGGATCGATTTTCAATCAATCCTGTGCCCGGCGAATTTTCAGGCGGCATCGTGGTCGAACACGGACGCGTACGCGACAATTTGAGTTACGAACTTATTGTGCGCGACCATCGGGCGGAGCTCGCCCGCCTAGTACTTTCCCATCTTGAGGAAGTCATGCCCGAGGAGCTATAAGGTGGCAAAGAGCGTTAAGACATCAAAGATGCCGTTACCCGTGGCCGACCCGCAAAAGGCAGGCTCCTGGGGCCATGCCGCGGGCCGAATCTGGGTGCGCGAAAAAGCGCTGTTAGGGCGAACGGGCTTCGACCGCCTGTTTTCGCTGGCTTCAATTGATGAAATAAAACGCCTTCTTCTAGAGCATGGCTATCCGCAGCAGGATACCGTGAAAGAAATGCTCATCTGGGCGCGGGAAGAACTGTACGAACTATTAGCTGAAATTGCGCCGGACGATCGCTTCTGGCAGCTGCTTTTATTAGATGACGACGCGTGCAACTTGAAAATCGCGCTGAAAACGGTTTTGTCAGATGAGGCGCCGGAAGAAGAAAGTTTCACAAAAAAACTAAGCCGACCCTCACTCATTTCTCATGAGCTTATATGGCGCCACGCGATTCGGGCGGATAAAGATGCCAATTTACCCGAGTGGGCCGATTACATCATGGGGCGCGCGCGGGAAGCCTTTTCAGCCCATTATGATTTTGCCTCTATTGACCGCTCGGTCGATTACGACATCGCGGCCATGAAGGCAAAACTAGCAGAGCCGTTAAAAGAACCTTGGTTGTCACGTTATTTTGCCATGACCCGCGACCTGAAAAATCTTGAGACGCTGTTACGCGCAAAGCACCGCAAGACGGCAGAGACGGTTTATGAGGAGAGTCTTTTGCCCGGCGGCCTGATTGAAAAAAAGAGATGGATTGAATGTTTTGATGCCGACGATCAACACTGTATCGACGGTCTGTGTGACACGCCCTACAAACCGCTGTCATCTTATTTCGTATTTTACCGGGAAAAGGGAGGCGCCGCGGCTTTCGCAAAAGACCGTGACAATTTACTTTACGCAGAGCTTGAACGCGGCTCGTCCATGCTCTCAGGCGCCCAGCGCGTAATGGCCTACGTCATGGCGCGTGAATGTGAATATAAAAATATCCGCCTTGTGTTGTCGATCTTAGAAGATGGACTGGATAGAGCGTCGGTGGGTACATTAAGACGCGACTTCCAAAAGCGGTAGGAGGATTTCAGTCATGGAACAAAAAATTGGCGTGATCGGTGAGTGGGATAGCATTTTAGGCTTTCGCGCGCTCGGTCTGTCGACCATGGAAGTCACCGATCCCGAAAAGGCGGAAGATATTTTAAAATGCTGGGCTGAAGAGGATTATGCCGTGATTTTTGTCACGGAGATTTTGGCCAAAAAGATGGGAGCAAGGCTGGCCTCATGGCGGCAGCGCTATTTGCCGATCGTGACGGTCATACCGTCCGCAAGAGAGCGCTCGCATCTTGGCCGTCAGGAGCTTCGCACGGCCATACGCAAAGCGACCGGCATCGATATGATTGGACAGCGCGATAAGGCGCGTGAAGAGAAATTGGAAGAGTAATCAATATAGGGGAGTAATTCCATGGTGAAACGAAGTCAGGGTGAGATCGTTAAGGTATCCGGCCCTCTTGTCATCGCAAAAGGTATGCGTGACGCCGATATGTTCGACGTGGTCGAAGTGTCTGAGAAAAAACTGATCGGCGAAATTATTGAGATGCACGGAGACGAAGCCTCGATTCAGGTGTATGAGGAGACGGCGGGCTTGGGTCCGGGTGAAGTGGTTATCTCACGCGGGACGCCGCTATCCGTTGAGCTTGGCCCGGGCCTTATCGGTGAAATATTTGACGGTATTCAAAGACCGCTCGATGTCCTGGTCGAAATGGCCGGTGATCATATCGCGCGCGGCGCTTTTGCGCCCGCGTTGAACCGCGAAAAGGTCTGGGAATTCGAAGCCGTGAAGAAAGCCGGAGACCGCGTTGTCGCCGGTGAAATCATCGGCATTGTGCAAGAAACAGAGATCATGGAACACCGCGTCATGGTGCCCCCGGAGCGTTCAGGTGTCATTGTCGAAATCGCATCCGGCCGTTATAAGGTCACAGACACGGTGGCGGTGTTAGAAGATGATCGCGGTCAACGCCATGAGCTCACGCTCATTCAACGCTGGCCCGTCCGCATCGGCCGTCCCTATGTTGAAAAAATATCCCCGACAGAACCGCTGATTACGGGACAGCGTCCGATCGACACCTTTTTCCCGGTGGCAAAGGGTGGAACCGCGGCCGTGCCCGGTCCTTTCGGAAGTGGTAAAACCGTCATCCAGCACCAGCTGGCCAAATGGGCGGAAGCGGATGTCGTGGTGTATATCGGCTGCGGAGAGCGCGGCAACGAGATGACCGACGTTTTGATGGAGTTCCCGGAATTAAGTGATCCGAAAACGGGATTCCCCCTCATGAAGCGCACCATCCTCATCGCGAATACCTCAGATATGCCGGTGGCCGCTCGAGAGGCGTCCATCTACACAGGCATCACGATCGCGGAGTACTTTCGCGACATGGGTTATTCCGTCTCCCTGATGGCGGACTCGACGTCGCGCTGGGCAGAAGCGCTGCGCGAAATGTCAGGGCGCCTTGAAGAAATGCCGGGTGAAGAAGGTTATCCGGCGTATCTTGGTTCTCGCCTGGCTAGCTTCTATGAACGCGCGGGTATTGTGCATTGCCTGGGACCTGCGGGCGAAGAGCGTGTCGGAGTCCTGACGGCCATCGGGGCGGTGTCGCCCCCGGGCGGCGACCTCTCAGACCCGGTCGCTCAGTCGACCTTGCGTATCGTACAGGTGTTCTGGAGCCTTGACTCCAACCTCGCGTACCGGCGCCACTTCCCAGCCATCAACTGGCTGACGAGTTATTCTTTGTACCAGACAAAGATAGACGATTGGCTCGACGATCAGATTTCCCCTGACTTCAGCAGGCTTCGCATGGACGCGATGGCCCTGTTGCAGGATGAATCAGAGCTCGAGGAAATTGTCCGCCTGATCGGTCAGGATGCCCTGTCGGATGCCGACAGGTTGAAGTTAGAGTCGGCGCGTTCACTGCGCGAAGACTTTTTGCATCAAAACTCCTTTGATGAGGTCGATACTTACACATCCTTAAATAAACAATTCAAGATGCTCCAGCTTGTCATGCAGTTTTACTATGAGGCGCAAAAAGCATTGTCGCAGGGCGCGGATTTCGATGAGATCTTAAAACTGCCCATTCGCGATGACATCGCCCGCTTCAAATTCGTAGCCGAACAAGAAGTGGAACGCTGGTTTGATCAGCGAAAAGAAAAACTGCTCGACGAGATGGGCGGATTGACGCACTAAGAAAGGCGGTCGATATGGCAAGAGAATATCGCACCATTGAAGAAGTCACGGGTCCACTCATGCTCGTGCGCGGCGTAGAGAATGTCAAGTTTGACGAGCTCGGCGAGATTGAGCTCGAAGACGGCCGCATACGGCATTGCCGGGTGCTCGAAATAGAAGGCACTGACGCGCTCGTCCAGCTGTTTGAAAGCTCGATCGGGCTCAATATCGAAAAGAGCACCGTACGCTTTCTGGGGCGCGGGCTTGAACTTTCGGTGTCCCCCGACCTGTTGGGCCGTATTTTCGACGGCATGGGCAATCCGAAAGACGGCGGAGCGGACATTATCCCCGAGGTCACGCGTGACATTAACGGAACCCCGATCAATCCGGCGGCCCGCGACTATCCCAATGAGTTTATCCAGACAGGCGTCTCCGCGATCGACGGATTGAATACATTGGTCCGCGGTCAGAAACTGCCTATTTTCTCAGGTTCCGGACTTCCGCACGCAAGACTTGCAGCGCAGATCGCCAGGCAGGCCGAGGTCTTAAACAGTGAGGAGCAATTCGCGGTTGTATTCGCGGCGATGGGGATCACTTTTGAGGAAGCTGACTTCTTCATCAGTGATTTCAGACGTACCGGCGCGATTGACCACACCGTGATGTTCATCAATCTGGCAAACGACCCCGCGATCGAGCGTATCGCGACCCCGCGTATGGCGCTCACCGCCGCGGAATACCTTGCCTTTGACCTTGACATGCACGTCCTGGTGCTGATGACAGATATTACCTATTACGCCGAGGCCCTGCGCGAAGTATCCGCAGCAAGAAAAGAAGTGCCCGGACGCCGCGGTTATCCCGGCTATCTTTACACGGATCTTGCGAGCATCTATGAGCGGGCGGGACGGATAAAGGACAAGAAGGGCTCGATCACCTTTGTGCCCATCTTGACCATGCCGGATGACGATAAGACGCATCCCATCCCAGACTTGACCGGCTATATCACGGAAGGACAGGTCATCTTGTCCCGCGATCTGTATCGCCGAGGCTTGACGCCCCCTATCGATGTGTTGCCTTCGCTTTCACGTTTGAAGGACAAGGGGATCGGTGAGGGTAAGACCCGCGCCGACCACGCCGATACGATGAACCAGCTGTTTGCCGCTTATTCAAGGGGTAAGGACGCCCGCGACCTTCAGATTATCTTGGGCGAGGAAGCCTTAAGTGAATTGGATCTCATCTATGCGGACTTCTCGGTGGCCTTTGAGGAGCAATATATCTCTCAGGGCTTTGAGACTGACCGAAGCATTGAGGAAACGCTCTCAATTGGTTGGAAACTGCTTTCCATGCTGCCGAAAAATGAACTGAAGCGTGTTCACGAAGAATACATTGAACAATACTACGAAATTTGTGACGAGGAGGTCGATGCCTGATGGCGGTCATGCGTGTCAATCCCAATCGCATGGAGTTGCTCCGGCTAAAAGAGCAGCTACGTGTCGCGCGCCGCGGTCACAAACTCCTAAAGGACAAGCGCGACGAATTGATGCGTCAGTTTTTGACCCTTGTGCTGGATGTAGACGAGCGACGCCGAAAGGTGGAGCACCTGGTAGAACGTTCCCACTCGGAGCAACTCTTGGCGCGCGCGACAAACGGCGACCATTCGGTCGATGAGGCCCTGATGAATCAGACTCATTCGCTTTACGCCACCGTCGGTCGTGAAAACACGATGAGTGTCAGAACGCCTGTTGTTTCTGTTTCATTGGACGATGACGCGCGGGAGGGGAAAATGCCCCTACCCTACGGGTTGGCCACGGTGTCGGGTGAGCTTGATGAGGCGATCGACACCCTCCATGAGGCCTTGCCCGAGCTTTTGGAGCTTGCGACACTGGAGCACAAATCCCATCTCATGGCAGCTGAAATCGAACGCACGAGACGCCGCGTCAATTCATTGGAATATGTCATGATTCCCTCCTTAGAGGAGACCATCCGCTCCATTACGATGAAGATGGATGAAAATGAGCGCGGCAATCTGACGCGCCTTATGAAGGTGAAAGATCTGATCGTCGAACAGGCGATTGAAAAACGCCGGCGACAGATGGAAGAAAGGCTTCTATCGCTCTGATCAAAACGGCTTGAGCACTTGATTTGTCGACCTAAACGTGCTTGAATAATACTAATTCAAACGAGGCTTTTGTCTGAGGGGGAATTTGACAAACGCTTCGTTCCTATGAATCCCCCTCCGATCTTTTTTGTGACCGGAGGTCATTGTGGCTTATTCTAATGGAGTCCATGTGTTTTCCGAGATCGGTCGTTTGAGACGCGTGATTTTGCATCGCCCCGGACCGGAACTCGACAATCTGACACCCCTGAACATGAGAAATCTTCTCTTTGACGACATCCCTGACTATGTCGCGGCGTCAAAGGAGCATGACGAACTGGCAGAAGTGTTGCGAAAAGCGGGCGCTGAGGTACTTTATGTCGCGGACATTATGGAGGAAGTGCTTTCTGACTTAGACGTCAGACGCGCATTTTTGACCGATTTTTTGAAAGAAGCGCGCGTGTTTCAGCTGTCTAACCGATTAATTTTCGATTACTTGTACCAAATGACGGATGTCAAGCATCTGGTTGATATCGTGATCGCCGGGTTAAGGCGCGATGAGTTTACCTTGAACGGATCATCGCTCAGCACGCTGGACCGCAAAAAAACCTTGCATTTTGATCCCATGCCGAATACCTACTATACCCGCGATCCCATGACGGTGATCGGCCGCGGGCTCTCGCTCAATTGCATGTGGGCGGACACAAGGCGCCGGGAATCACTTTTGACAGAGTATGCGCTTAATCACTACGCGAGTTTTAAAGGCGTTCGGCGCTATTACGACCGTGATGAGAACGCGACGCTTGAAGGAGGCGACGTCCTCGTCCTGTCCAAAGAGGTGTTGGCGGTGGGGGTGTCCCAGCGCACGGAGACCGCGGCGGTCAAAACATTGGCGCGGCGTGTTTTGAGGGCAGATGACGGATTCCGGCATGTGCTGGTGTTTTTCATCCCCGAACGAAGGGCCTTCATGCATCTGGACACGGTATTCACAATGGTGGATCGTGAAATCTTCACCGTACACCCGGAGATCGAAGGGCCCCTTGAGATCTACGACATTACGGCCAATAGTGAAGGCGAATTGGAAGTGAAAAATATCGGCAATCATTTGGCGGATATTTTGAAAAAATACCTCCGTTTGAGTGAAGTGGAACTGATTCGCTGCGGGGGCAAAAGTAAGATCGACGCGCAGCGCGAACAGTGGAATGACGGTTCCAATACACTCGCGATCGCGCCTGGGGAGGTGGTTGTTTACGACAGGAATCGTGTGACGAACCGCCTGTTGAAGGAAGCTGGAATCAAGCTTCATGAAATATCCTCTTCCGAGTTGTCGCGCGGACGCGGAGGTCCGCGCTGTATGTCACAGCCGATCTGGCGTGAAGACCTTGATTAATCGTCATGATGAGCGTTTTTCCAAGCGGAGAGGCGCTCATTTTTTCCCATTACACCTTTTTGATAAATGGCGTCTTTTAAGCTAATCTTATGAAGGTTATATAAAAATTACAGGAGGGTTTCCATGGCCATTAATCTTAAAGGCAGACACTTTCTCACCTTAAAAGACTTTAGTTCAGATGAGATCGTTTGGCTGCTCGATCTTGCCTCTGAACTCAAGACGAAAAAACGATTGGGCTTGCCCGGTGACTTGCTTCAAGGCAAAAACATCGTCCTTCTTTTTGAAAAGACCTCGACCCGTACGCGCTGCGCCTTTGAGGTCGCGGCGATGGACGAGGGAGCGGGGGTGACCTTTCTTGGCTCCCAAGACTCACAGATGAATAAGAAGGAGTCGATTGAGGACACGGCCAAGGTGCTCGGCCGTTTTTATGACGGCATCGAGTTTCGCGGTTTTCACCAGGAAACCGTGGAACAACTGGCTGAACATGCAGGCGTACCCGTGTGGAACGGCCTGACGGATCTTTACCATCCGACCCAGGTGTTGGCCGACATGTTGACCATCCGCGAATATGTAAATAAACCCCTTAACAAAGTAAAGTTTGTGTACGCGGGGGACGCGAGAAATAATATGGGCAACTCCCTCATGATCGGCTGTGCCAAATTAGGGCTCGATTTTGTGGCCTTTGCCCCACGTGAACTCTGGCCTGAGGAAACACTTGTTGTCGAAATGAAAACGATCGCACAAGAGACGGGAGGATCCATTCAGTGCTCGGAGGAACTCGAGTGTGTCAAGGACGCCGACGTCCTTTACACCGACGTGTGGGTGTCCATGGGCGAGGAAGCACTCTTTGAAGAGCGCATCCGCCAACTGTCCGATTACCAGGTGAATGAAGAAATGATTGAGATGACAGGCAACGATGAGGTGATTTTCCTCCACTGCCTGCCGGCTTTCCACGATCTTCACACGACGACGGGAAGGCATGTGAAAGAAGAATACGGGCTGGACGCGATGGAGTGCACGGACACCGTATTCCGAGGCAAACATTCCCGGGTCTTTGACCAGGCTGAAAATAGATTGCATACGATCAAGGCGGTTATGGTCGCCACGATCGGTCGCTAATACAACATCGGAGGAATTTATGAAAAAACGTATTGTCGTCGCCCTGGGCGGGAACGCCCTTGGCAATAACGCAGAAGAACAGCGCGAGCTTGTCCGCCAAACAGCGGTTCCCATCGTAGACCTGATCGCGGAAGGACATGAACTCGTCTTAGCACACGGTAACGGGCCGCAAGTGGGCATGATCAACCTTGCCTTTGACAACCCGAATGTGCCGCCGATGCCCTTTCCCGAGTGCGGTGCCATGAGCCAGGGCTACATTGGCTACCATCTTCAAAATGCCATCCGCGAGGAGTTGCTCTCGCGCGGTTTGAGCCACCCCGTCGCGACCATTGTGACGCAGGTGGTGGTCGATATCGAAGATCCTGCCTTTCAAAATCCGACCAAACCGATCGGATCCTTCTACAGCGAAGAAAAGGCAAAAGAGATTGCCAAAGAAACAGGCTTTGTCATGAAGGAAGACTCCGGCCGCGGATACCGCCGGGTCGTCGCCTCGCCAAAACCGATCGCAGTCGTCGAAGATCGCACAGTCAACGCCCTGATCGAGGCGGGCCAGGTCGTCATCACCGTAGGCGGCGGGGGTATTCCTGTGATCCGCCAGGGCATCCATCTGGAAGGTGTCGCGGCCGTGATCGACAAGGATTTCGCCTCTGAAGTCTTAGCGGAGATGGTCGACGCGGATTACCTGATCATCCTGACGGCGGTCGAAAAGGTCGCTTTGAATTTTGGCAAGAAAGATGAAAAATGGCTGGACCATGTCACTGTGGCTGAGATGGAACAGTATATGACAGAAGGGCATTTCGCGCCGGGGTCCATGCTTCCGAAGGTGGAAGCGAGTGTCGCCTTTGCGAAATCAAAGGAAGGCCGCACCGCGCTCATCACTTCGCTTGAGAACGCGCGCGACGGCATTGCGGGAAAAACGGGGACACATATCAGCATCTAGATAACACACATGGCCCTTGAATGGCCGAGCGAAGGGGGACGGTATGGGGGAAATCAGAGTAGCCTTATGGGGCTTTGGCGCCATGGGCAGCGGTATCGGCCGGATGATTGCCGAAAAAGAAGGCATTGTCATCACGGGCGTATGTGACACATGGGACCGCCTCATCGGGCAGGAAGTGTACGAATACCTCAAACTCGATCGCAAGGGAAGACAAAAAGTCGTGATTACAGGCGATGTCACAGAGGTCGTAAGACAAGACCTCTGTGACATTGTCATCTTAGCGACTGATTCCTTTGTCGCAGCGCAGTTTGACAAGATCATGTTTTGCCTCAATCAAGGCGTGCATGTCATTTCAACCGCCGAGGAAATGGCCTGGCCTTGGGCGCAGAATAAAGAATTGGCCGATCAGATCGACGCCTTGGCCAAGAAAAGAAAAGTTGCTGTCCTCGGCACCGGGATCAACCCGGGCTTTGTTCTCGACTACCTCATCCTCGCGTTGAGCGGCACCTGTGAGCATGTCAATTCGATCAAGGCCGCCCGAATCAATGATTTAGCACCCTTTGGCAAGGCCGTCATGGAAGAGCAGGGCGTGGGCATTTCGGTGGAAGAGTTCGACCGCCGCATCGCGGAAGATTCACTGGCCGGCCACGTCGGTTTTCCCGAATCCATGGAGATGATCGCCTCCGGGATGGGCGTCAAACTGGCGGACATCGAGCAGACACGCGAACCCATCGTCACCCATGTCGATCGGAAGTCAGCCTACGGCGAGGCCAAAAAAGGCAGCCTTGCGGGCATCCGCCAGCAGAGCTACGGCCTTTTAGCCAACGGCGACGTGTTCATCCACCTCGACCATCCACAGCAGATATGCCCGGAAGATGAGGGCGTTCACACGGGTGACTACATCACGCTTCACGCGCCCGGCTATGACATGAACCTCTCGATTGTCCCTGAAACCCCGGGCGGCATCGGGACGATCGCGATGGTTGTCAACATGATTCCTCACGTTCTCATGGCCAAACCGGGGCTTCGCTCCATGCTGGACCTGCCCGTTCCGAGAGCCATCTTGGGGAATTTTGCAAAACAGTTGGAGCGCGGAAAACAGCAAACTTTTAAAGAAAATGACTATGTCGTCATCATGCAGGTGATTTTGCCCGCCGAAAAGCGCGCGCCTAATCTGCCTTCTGACACGGCCAAAACACCGCTTGTCGCATTGACGAAAGGCTGGTTATTAGAGGGAGCCAAGGTCGGCGAGACGGTGACGGTGAGGACGGTCTGCGATCGCGAAGTGACCGGCACCCTTACGAATCGCAGTCTTTCCGTGACGCACGATTACGGCGACTATGTGCCCGAATTACAGGTGGTACACCGCCAGGTTCGCGAGCTTCTGTTCGGAGGTGGCAAATGAAACAAGACATGTCATATGAAGCGGTCATGAAACGGCAAAACGCCATTATGAAAGAGGCGCTCGGGATTGATTATGAGGCCTATGAACGAGGCGGGATTATCTTTGACTATGAGGCCATGATGGACGATGTCGGCCTCTCGATCGAAGAGGTCATCGCGATTGAGCGCGATATGGGTGTGGGCAATACCCCCCTGATGGACTTGAAGAACATCACGGCGCTGTCAAGGAAACTCAGCTCACGGGGGCATGGTGCCCGTATTCTTGTCAAAGATGAAGCGGCGAACCCCTCAGGGAGTTTCAAGGCCCGCCGGGCCGCGCTCTCCGTATGGGACGCGAAGCGCAAAGGCTACGAAGGCGTCATTGCCGCGACCTCAGGCAACTACGGCGCCGCGGTGGCCAGCATGGCCGCAAGACTCGGCTTGAAGTGCATCGTCATCCAGGAATGCTTCGACAGTGACTTTAAAGGGCAGCCCGAAATTTTGGAAAAACAAAGAAAATGTGAGGCACTAGGCGCCGAAGTCATCCAGATGACCGTCGGACCGGAACTGTTTTACCACGCGCTGTCCCTCATGGAGGAGACGGGCTTTTACAATGCCTCGCTTTATACGCCAAGCGCCATTTTAGGCATCGAGACACTGGGCTATGAGATCGCAGAACAGTGCCGCGAGAAGTACGATCTTGTGCCGGATGTTGTGCTTGCGACTCACGCAGGTGGCGGCAATCTTTCCGGGACAGCCCGCGGGCTTTTAAAGGCAGGATTAAAGGACACGAAGGTGTATGCCGCAAGTGTCGATTTAAGCGGCCTTTCAATGGCATCCGATCGCGACTTTAACAGAAAATCATTCACCACGGGACACACAGGATTCGGCATTCCCTTTGCCTCCTTGCCCGACCGCTCGGATGTGCCCAGAAACGCCGCGCGGGCTTTGCGTTATATTGACCGCTACCTGTTGGTGAAACAAGGAGAAGTATTCTACACGACCGAGATGCTCGCCTCCCTTGAAGGGATCGAGCGGGGCCCGGCCGGCAATACTTCACTTGCTGCGGCCTTTGCCCTGTCACGTGAATTGCCCGAGCATATGACCATCGTCGTCCAGGAGACGGAGTATACGGGAGCGGGCAAGCACCCGATGCCCCAGCTGACCTTTGCCCAAGAAAACGGCATTGAAGTTCGCTTCGGAGATCCCGACGAAGAAGTCCCGGGCCAGTCGATTGTTCTGCCCTCGCATCCCTCCTTGATCAAGCTGCGCGAATACGATATGAATCGCCTCCGCTTGTCAGCTTTAAGGCGGATGGCGGACGGGAGGCGTGAATTTTCGGATGAAGAGATGGCCTACATGGCCTCTGAGATAAATTTGAGTGTTCAGGAAACAAAAGCACTGATAAAGTCCCTTTAAAATTGGGACCGATGAGGAGAGGAGCGGAGCGATGACCGAAACGAAGGGATCGTTTGACGAGCGCAGAGCACATCTGGCCGCGATGTCGGACGAAGAGTTGTACGAGTATTTTTGGAAGCTTGCAGAAAAAATTGTCGACCCGCTCGTCGAAGCGGGCCGTGTGTATACGACGCCTGCCATCGAGCGCAGCGTCCTCTTGCGCATGGGATTTTCAAGCCTTGAGGCACAGGCGATTGTCCAGGGCATGGTCGAACGCCGCCTGATCCCGCACGGCGCGGGTCATGTCATCTGGCGCCTGTCAGAGCAATTGGGCGAGGGGATTCGTGAAACAGGCTTAGGCCTGGTCGACGGGAAGCACTGGGAGGATGCTGTGCGGCTGTTCGAGGAGGTGAGGTCATGAACCCGGATAAGAAACAAGTGATCCCCAAACGCGAAGCAGACATCGCGCTTCACCCCGAGGAACGGCTCGATATTCGAAAAATTCTCGACGGTTTAGAACATTACCATTCGCCCAGACGCCCCTGGCATTGGCGTGAGGAAGCGTGTGTGCCCAGAGAAGTGGGAGACTTTACCTATTTAGAGGCCTCCAAACCCCTCGAGCGCTCACTGCCTCTACCGGGGAGCCGCGGCTTTGGTTTCATTGACCCGCAGGCGGACTGCGTGATCACGACTGAAATTGCCTCAGGGCGGTTCGAAGACGACGTGCGTCGCATGCGCATGGCGGCCTGGCACGGCGCGGATCACATCATGGTGATCCGAACGGCGGGGCAGTCCCATATTGACTCCCTTATGGAAGGGACCACCCAGGGCATCGGGGGCATCCCCGTGACGCGCAAACAGTGCCGCGCGACGCGGCGCGCGCTCGACCTCATTGAAGATGAAGTCGGAAGGCCGATCAACTTCCACTCCTATGTCTCAGGGGTGGCAGGTCCCGACATCGCCGTGATGTTTGTGGAAGAAGGGGTGTCGGGCGTCCATCAGGATCCCCAGTACAACGTGCTTTACCGAAACATCAACATGCTCAGAAGCTTTGTGGACGCCTGCGAAAGCAAGGCGATCATCGCCTACGGCGGCCAGCTTCAGATCGACGGCGCGCATAACGCGAACGCGACCGCCATGGAGGCTTGGAAGGTCATGCCCGAGCTCATGGTGCAACACGCGATCAACACGATGTTTTCCGTAAAATGCGGAATCAAACCCGAAAACATTGCTCTGTCCAGCGTACCGCCGACCGCGCCGCCGGCACCCTGCATGCGCCTTGATTTGCCTTACGCGGTCGCGTTGCGCGATTTTTTCCGCGATTACAAGATCCGCGCGCAGCAAAATACAAAATACATGGAGTCTGAGACACGCGAAGCCACGGTGACCCATACTTTGAACATGGTCATCTCGCGCTTGACCTCAGCGGATATCCAGTCCACCATTACGCCCGATGAGGGGCGCAACGTGCCCTGGCATTATTTCAATATCAACGCCTGTAATACAGCACGGCAATCCTTAGCGGGACTTGACGGAATCCGCACGATGCTTGACATCAGGCGCGACGGGCCGCTCGGTGAGCGCGTGCGCGAATTGAAAGAGCGCGCCATTTTGTTCATGGAAGAAATCATCGAGACAGGCGGCTATTTCAGCGCGGTTGAAGAAGGCTTCTTCGTGGACAGCGCGGAGTACCCCGAACGTAAGGGCGACGGTATCGCGCGCGACCCGGAAGGCGGCATCGGCAATGACACCCTGTACAAGCGTGCCGACGACTATTTTGCGCCTGTATCCGTTCACTTCGGGCAAAACAACATTCCCGAACCGTTCGAACACGCAAGTGACGCCATCGGGGGCGATACCTTCGAGGATCCGTCAAAAATTCAATTCATTGATGAGTTGGACGACTATGACAATGTCAACGTGCGCATCGCTGAAAAGCAAAAATACTATGACAACACGAATCTCATCCGCCCTGAAGTTGAATTTATGGCGGACGGCGTACTCGTGTTGACCATGATGCTGCCCTGCGATCAGCGTCACGCGGAGGCGGCGGCGCTTAAGATCGGTGAAAAGATGGCGCTATCAGACTGCGAGGTCATCCACAGTCAGCTCATGCATCCTTCAGAAGGCACCTATATTGAGATGAAGGGTAAGGTCGGCTTTGACATCGACCTTAGTACTCTAGAGTTGCCCCAGATCGTGGAGACGCTGTCCGAAGCGGAGATCCGCGAAGCGATTCACGCGCATCCCATGACCATCGTCGCGGCGACGGTCGGCGAGGATGAGCACTCGGTGGGCTTGAAGGAGATCCTTGACATTAAGCATGGAGGCATTGAGGGCTTTGGCGTGAAATACCATTATCTTGGTACTTCCTGCCCGGTGGAAAAGCTGATCGACGCGGCGATTGAGACCAAGGCGGACGCCATCTTGATCTCGACCATTATCTCGCACAACAATGTGCACTACGACAACATGCAAAAACTGGCGGACGCGGCTACCGAAAAAGGGGTGCGCGATCAGCTGATCTTGGTTGCCGGCGGGACGCAGGTGTCGGCCGAGACGGCTGTTTCGTCGGGGATGGACGCGGGCTTTGGCCGCGGAAGCCGCGGCATTGACGTGGCCAGTTTCCTGGTCAAAAGACGTCGGGAGATGAGGGGAGACGCTTAAATCAATGAGAGTTGAGCTCATTGTCGCGGAAATCGGCAGTACAACGACCGTCGTCAATGCTTTTTCGGCGGTGAAAGAAAATAACCCGCGTTTCCTGGGCCAGGGAATGGCCCCGACCTCTATCGCTGAAGGCGATGTGACCTTGGGGCTTCGACGGGCCGAAGAAGATCTGGCAAAGCGCTTGGGCACTTCTTCGATCGAAGCGGATGAAGTGCTGTGCTCGAGTTCAGCCGCGGGCGGTCTTTCAATGAGCGTCCACGGCCTTGTCCCGGATATGACCGTACGCGCCGCCCGCGAGGCGGCGCTCGGTTCAGGAGCGGTGCTCCGCATGGTGACCTCGGGGAAGTTGGGTCCCCGCGACCTGCAAAAACTTACTTCCATCGCGCCACGCGTCGTTATGGTGGCGGGCGGGACAGAAGGCGGCGAACGTGAGACGGCACTGTTCAACTTTGAACAGATCGCCCAACTCAAAATGAATGTCCCCATTCTTTACGCGGGCAACAGTGACAACCATGAGGATATCCGGGCGTTAGCGGATGAACATGAAGCGTTGCTTTATCTAGCCGACAATGTCTATCCTTCGGTCGATCAGCTGAACAGCAAGGCCGCGCGACATGTCATCCAGGCGATCTTTGAGGAACATATTATCCACGCGCCGGGGATGGCGCATATCCGTGAAGTGGTGACGGGGACGATTATGCCCACTCCGGGCGCCGTCATGGCCATGACCGAAAAACTGTACGAGGTGATGGGCGACCTTTTGACCATTGATGTCGGCGGGGCAACGACGGATATTCATTCGGTGACCCGCGGCAGCGAGGCGCTTTATGAATTCAGTGTGGATCCCGAGCCCTTGGCAAAAAGGACGGTGGAGGGAGATCTTGGCGTATTCATCAATCGGGCCCATGTCCTTGAGGCGATGAACGCGAAAGAATGCGCAAGCTTGCCGGACGACTACCGTGAATTGTTAGACAAGGTCCCCGAAATTCCGCGTAACAAAGAAGAGATGGCACTCATCATGCCGCTTGTGCGCAGCTGTTGCCGCGAGGCGCTTGACCGGCACGCGGGCCGCATGTCGGAAATCTTTACGGCGAGGGGCAGGCGCAAGGTGGTGCGCGGCCGTGATTTGACGGCGGTGAAAACCCTGATCACGACGGGGGGCGCCTTGACGCGGTTTTCAAACGTGGAACCGATGATCCGCGAGCTTCTTCGCGCTCCTGAGCCTGAGCGGCTTTATCCGCCGCCTGATCTGCGTGTTATGATGGACAAAGATTATTTGATGGCGTCCTCAGGCGTGATGGCGGCGACTTATCCGGAGGCCGCTGTCCGGCTGATGCTGAATTCCCTTGATATAGGGACGATAGGAGGTAATGATGTCGTTTCCTGAGCTTTTGATTGACCGCGCGAAGTTAAAGCACAATATTAAGACTTTGCTTGAGATGACGGCGCCCCTACATATTCAAACGCATTTTGTCACAAAATGCGTTTGTGCCTACCGTCCGATTGTGGAGGCGATGAATGAGGCGGGAGCCGAATATTTTGCGGATTCAAGAGTTGAGAACCTTGCCAGCATCCAAGATATTGGAATGTCGCATATGCTTGTCAGGATGCCCATGATTTCGGATGCTATGAATGTGGTGCGCCACGCGGACCTGAGCCTTAATTCAGACATGGCCACCATTGAGGCCCTGTCGGACGCGGCGCTTGCTTTAGAGCGTGAGCACGGAGTCATCCTGATGGTCGAGATGGGTGACTTGCGAGAAGGCTTCATGCCGGACGAGATCATGGAGACGGCGTCCCGTGTTTTGAATCTTCGGGGGGTTTGGCTTGCGGGCATCGGCGTGAACTTCAACTGTTACGGCGGCGTGATCCCTGAGACGCATCAATTGGAAGAACTCGTGACGATGGCGAAAGCCATCCGCCAGCGCTTTGGCATCCCCCTACCGATCGTATCGGGCGGCAATACGGGCTCCTTGTATCTCATTAAAGAGGGCAGCATGCCTGAGGGCATCACGCACCTACGCATTGGGGAAGCTTACCTGATCGGCATTGAGACGTCTTACAGACGCCCCATCGGCGACATGTACAATGACGTGTTTACGCTGCGCGCGGAGATTATTGAATTGCGTAATAAACCCTCCGTTCCCGAAGGGCTCATCGGGCCTAACTCATTTAATGAAATTCCGGTTTTCGAGGACAAGGGGCAGATATGGCGGGCGATTCTCGCGGTCGGCGAACAGGATACCAAATGTGAAACGCTTATTCCAAAAGACGGGCGTATTTCATTTCTCGGCTCATCAAGCGACCATATGCTCCTTGACGTAACGCACGCTTTAAGAGATTTCAAAGTCGGGGATGTGTTGGAGTTTACGCCGGATTACGCGGCTCTGCTGCGCGCGATGACCTCGCCTTACGTCACTAAACGTATGGTGTAGAAAATGAGATTGCGGGCATAGGTCATGAAATACTCCGAAACAAAAGATCCGTGGTACACGAAGAAAACATGGGCCGAAATCTCACAAAGGGCGATCCTTAATAATCTTGAGGTGATCCGTAGAGCTATCGGAGATCCCAAAGTATTTTTGGCGCCCGTTGTCAAAGCAGACGCCTATGGTCACTGTGCTGAACTTGTGGTCCCTGTCCTAGAAGAAGCGGACGTGAACCATTTATGTGTCGCAACGGTCGATGAGGCCATTATGCTCCGACAGGGAGGCGCGCGCTCGGACATCCTTATTTTCGGGACGACTAAGAGTGAACATGTGCCTTATTTGAAGCGCTACCGGCTGACGCAGTCGCTTGTGACAGAACATGAAATCGCTTCATTTGCCGCGGCCTCTCAACAATGCGGCGGTCCTCCGCTCAAGATCCACATAAAACTTGACACCGGGATGACACGCCTCGGGTTGAAGGCCGATGAACGTCACCAGAAGAAAACGGCGGAGACGATGCTTTGGGCATCCCGTGAGCCTCATCTTCAAGTGGAGGGCGTTTACTCTCATTTGGCGAGCGCGGATACGGATCCCGAGTATTCACATTTGCAGTTGCAGCGTTTTAATGACACCGTCCAAAAAGCTGAACAACAAGGTTTCCCGCGCGTCATTCGCCACCTGGCCAGCAGTTCGGCCATCCCGGAACATCGTGACTTTCACCTTGATATGGTGCGCCCGGGGATTGTCCTTTACGGCGGAAAGGCCGGCCCCTCCGAGGAGGTCTGGCAGGATCTTATGCCCGTCATGACGGTGAAGAGTGTCATCGAGCAGGTGAGTGTCGTCGATAAGGGGACGAAGGTGAGCTACGGCGGGACTTGGACCGCAGACGTAGATTCTGTCCTTGCGGTGGTAAATATGGGCTACGGCGACGGCTTATCGAGGCTGTTGTCAAATCGGGGACACTTCTACCATAAGGGAAAAAGGGCGCCGATCCGGGGGCGTGTCTGCATGGATCGCTGCATCATTGATGTCACTTCGATCCCGGATGTGAAGGCCGGCGATGAGGTCATGTTTTTCGGGCAGGATCATGGCGTTCGGCAGAACGCGTCCGAATTGGCGGAGCTTTGTCAGACCATTGACTATGAGTTATTTTGCAATATCCATGAGCGCGTGCCGCGTGTGCGGGTTGACTAGTCCATTTTTCGTTTCAAAATAATGATCCTAAACGGACAAACGACCGGGAGGGGGGTCCGGCCGTTGTCTTATGCTAAAAGCAAAACGAGTATTTATAAATTATTATGAAAGTAGTTTATCACTTAGAATGCACCTATGTCAACACCTCAAAATTTGAAGATAGAATAATATACAATCATAATTGCATATACATGATTTATATGAGAATTCGGCTGTGTTATGCTGGCCGAAGAACATGAAAGGAGCCATAGCCATGGAACAACCGCATGACGCGATCCTTGAAGAGCTTTATGAACTTGTCATTGAGCGCGCCCGTCATCCCGAGCCCGGTTCGTATACGAACTACCTGCTTGACAAGGGACTTGATAAGATTTTGAACAAATTGGGTGTCCAGGCGATTGAGGTCGCGATCGCGGCCAAGAACGGCCGCAAGAGCGACATCGTGTTTGAGAGCGCAGATCTGGTGTATCACCTGATTGTTTTGCTCGCGGCCTCAAGTATCCCCTTAGAGGACTTGATCGCGGAGTTAAGAAAGAGAAGGACCTTTTCAGAGCACAACAGCGTCTGATGACTTCGCGCCGTAATAGGCGCGAAGTGAGTTCAACACCGCCAGGAGCATGACGCCCGTATCGGCAAAGACCGCTCCCCACAGGGGCGCGATGCCGACGGCGCCCAAGACCATCAACATTGTTTTGACAAGCAAGATTAGGATCACATTTTCGAACACACGTTTTTTCGTTCGTTTGGAAATGGCGATCATGTCTGCGACGCGGGCCACATTGTCGGTCATAATGACTGCGTCCGCGGACTCGATGGCCGCGTCTGAGCCAAGTCCACCGATCGCGATGCCGACGTCGGCGAGGCGAAGCACGGGTGCGTCATTAATGCCGTCTCCGACAAAGGCGGTTGTGGCGCTGGTCTTACTTTTCATGTTTTCAAATTCTGACAGTTTATCTTCCGGCAAAAGTTCTGAGGCCCAATGATCCGCCTCAACATTTTTGGCCACTTCGGCGACCGCGTTTTCGTGATCACCTGACAGAATCGCGATCGTTCGAACCCCTTGTTGCCTGAGTGAGCGCATGGCGGCCTTAGCGTTGTCTCTTAATGCGTCCGCCACAAAGAATGTGCCAAGGTATCGGCCTTCTTTCGCGATATGGATGACGGTCGCGGCGCGAGTGTCATCCTCAAGAGGAACTTCAATGCCATGGCGTTCCATCAATTTATGGTTGCCCGCAAGATACTCGATGCCGTCTTTTTCGGCGACGATGCCGTGGCCTGCCAGTTCTTCCAACTTGTCGGCGGCGGGTATTCTGTCCAAATCGATTAAAGCTTCATCGGCATAATGCCGGATCGCTTCCGCGACAGGGTGGGTTGAATGCTGCTCGGTGAAGGCTGCGGCACGAATCAAATCCTTTTCATCAACGCCTGAAGCGGTGATTTTGTCGACGACGGTAAAATTGCCGGCGGTCAATGTGCCTGTCTTATCGAAGACGACGGTGTCAAGTTTGGCCAAGGCCTCAAGGTACTGACTTCCCCGGATGTAGATGCCTCGCTTGGAGGCATTGCCGATGCCGGCGATGTAGGCCAAGGGCACCGAGATGACAAGGGCGCAGGGGCATGAGATGACCAGGAAGCTTAAGGCCCTGTAGAGCCACAGTTGGAAGTCCTGGGAGAAGATAAGCACAGGGATGGCGACTAAGAGTGCGGCCAAGGCGACGACGATGGGCGTGTAAACGCGTGAAAAACGCTCGGTGAACATTTCGATCTTTGTTTTTTTCTTTCCGGCGGCCTCCGCCAGGTCCATGATGCGCATGACGGCGGAGTGTTGCTCGTCGCGCAGGGCGGTGAGTTCAAGCCTTGTCTGGCCGTTGATCGCGCCTGCCATTACCGTGTCACCCGTATTGACCGCAACCGGCCGTGACTCACCTGTGAGGGCGGAATAGTCGACAAAGCCCGTGCCCTCGTTAAGCTGTCCGTCAATGGGCACGCGTTCGCCGGGATATACGAGGATCAAGTCGCCGGGGCGGAGGGTTTGGGGGCTTGCATCTTCCACTAGGTCGCCTGTTTTTAAATGAGCGACAAGCGGTCGTATGTCGTTTAATGCGTCGATGGAGCGTCGAGTGCGGTCGACGGTGCGGTCCTCAAGGCCTTCCCCGATGAGATACAGGATCATGACGGCAAAACCTTCGGCGTATTCCCCGATGGCAAAGGCGCCGATGGTGGCGACGGTCATGAGAAAGTGTTGCGAAAAAATGTCGCCGCGCCAAAAACCTCTGATGGCTCTCACGATGACGCCTGCGCCGACGATGAGATATCCGATCAAAAAGAGCAGAACGGATAGCGTTGCCCGGTCGCGCAAGAAAAGGGCAAGGACGAAGAGAACAGATCCTACAATGAGCCGGACCGGGATCGAGGTGAGTTGTTCGATTTTCGGGTGCCGGGCGATGAAACGATCGATGAAGTTTTCTTCGTAGCTGTGACAGCTGTCGCAGCAGCCGCCGTGTTGAGCTTCAGTTGTACAAGCGCTGTGTTTATCCATCTTTTAAGATTGCCATCCTTTATTTTTCGTTTAAGTGTTCTGTGCCGACGTCCAAGATCTGTTTGACATGCTCATCCATGAGCGTGTAGTAGATGACCTTGCCTTCGCGGCGATTTTTTACAAGCCTTGCGGCGCGCAGGACGCGCAGTTGGTGCGAGATCGCCGACTGTGACATCGAAAGGAGTGCCGACAGGTCGCATACACATAGTTCTGAGTGGTGAAGGGCACAAAGGATGCGCACCCTTGTTGAATCACCGAATACTTTAAAAAACTCTGCCAGATTGAACAGAAAATTATCGTCCGGCATGGATAGGTATACGCTTCTGACGCGATCCTCGTGGATCATGGGGACATCGCAAAAGATATCGTGGTCGTCCAGTGAATGGGCCATGGCTTCCCCCTTCTAATGTTCAAGATATATGAACATTTGCTCATATATGGTAACGTATTCCCGTATGAAAAACAAGGTTTGCATCAGAGGCAAAATGATGCTAATATACCAGTTGCGCCTTTTAAGCGATCAATAAGCGGGCAAAGCCCCTCTTTTAAGGAGATAGACAATGGCCAGATGTGAAATTTGTGACAAACACATGTTCTTCGGCAGAAAAATCAAGATTACGCGTTCGCAGATTTCGGGCCGCGGTCTTCATCGTCAGCGTGCGAACGTCAAGCGCGTGCACGTTGTCGTAGACGGGGTTCCGAAGCGGATGAACGTCTGCACACGCTGTCTGAGAAGCGGGGCCGTTGAACGCGCCTAATTTTTCTATTAAGAACAAAAAACGCAACAAAAAGGTCGGGCAATAAGCCCGACTTTTTTGTTGCCATTCATCTTACGAGGCTTCCGGTCCTTCCAACAAGCCCTGGCGAATCGCGTTAGTCGGGCAGACCTTGACACATTCGCCGCAGTGAATGCAGATCTCCTGATCAATGACCGCCAGGTTATCTTCAATCTTGATCGCTTGTACCGGGCAGACACGCACACAGCGCCCGCAGGCAATACAACCCACCTTACAGGCCTTCCTGACCACTTTCGCGGGCCAGTGATTAGAGCAGGTGACATTGGTCGCCAATTCATGCTTGGGGATCATGTGGATCAGGTGCTTCGGACAGGCATCCACGCATTTGCCGCAAGCCGTGCAGTTATTGTAGTTCACATGGGCAATGCCATTTTCCAAATAAAGCGCGTTAAACTCACACACAGCGACGCAGTCACCAAATCCGAGACAGCCAAAAGTGCAGGAGTTAGGTCCCGCAAAAAGGCCGGCCGCGGAAGCACAGTGAGGCGTACCCGTATAGTCGAAGCGCTTCGTTGTATTCTCGGTCGTGCCCTGACAGAACACATTGGCGACAAGCGGCACGACGGTGCCGGCTTCCACACCCATCACTTCGGCGACCGCTGTGGCCGTATCCTGGCCTCCCGCGGTGCAAAGCGTGGTCTTAGGCTCCTCCCCGGAGGCTAAGGCGGCCGCGTAAGCCGCACAGCCGCTGTAACCGCAACCCCCGCAGTTGACACCGGGCAAAACGTCTTCCAGCGTCTTTTGCATGGGGTTTTCTTCCACACGGAAGAAGCGGAAGACAAGCAGTATGACAATCCCCGAAAAAAGTGCGATCCCGGCGCCGATGAGCGCCGGTAATACGATGGGGTTTTGAGTGATGACAGACAGTAACATCAATAAATTCCTCCGACAATCCGGGCCTTACCCGAACAGATTCTCAATGACGCCCTTAAATCCCATGAACGACACTGACACAATGGACGCGGCCATCAGGGTGGAAGGCAAACCTTCCATGAAATCGGGGATATCGGCTTTTTCCATTTTTTCACGCACGCCGGTGAAAAGGAACATGGCCAGCATATAGCCGACACCCGCACCGAGCGAGGACATCATGGCGGCGGGAAAACTGTAGATCTCGGATATGTTAATCAGCATGACGCCCAGGATGGCGCAGTTGGTGGTAATCAAGGGCAGGTAAATCCCCATCGCCTTGTAAAGCGGGGGGAAGGCCTTGCGAATCACAGCTTCCAGCACCTGCACCACCGAAGCGATGACAAGGATGAACACAACCGTCTGCAGGTAGCCGAGGTTGACAGGCTCCAAAAGCGACCAGTAAATCGGATAGGTGACCGCGGTCGCGATCAGCATGACGAAGATGACCGCCACGCTCATTCCCATCGCGTTTTTCAAACTCTTTGTCAGTCCCAAGAAGGAGCAGACGCCCAAAAAGCGCGACAGAACCAAGTTGTCAATCAGGATGACACTGAACAGAATAATAAGAAATTCTTTCATTTATTTATCCTCGCTTTCCGCGTCCGCTTGTTCTTTTTTAGCTAAAGCGCCCGGCTCCGAAAGTGACGCGGGGACCGCGTCACGCGCCGGAGTCCTCGCGGGCCTCGGCCCGTCGACGATCTCAGTGGTCTCAAAGATCGCGTCAGTGCGGACACTGATGCTACCCGGATAACGCTCGCGATCCATCGTCTCCTGCGGCTTTTGCGCGTAGAAACGCTTATTCAGTTTCTGAGTGATCGCGACCATGATGCCGAAGATGGCAAAACCGCCGGCCGGCAGGCCGAAGATGATCATAGGTTGGAGCCCCCCGTCGCTGATCCATGGCATGGGGACATCGAAGAAGGTACCAAAGCCTAAGATCTCACGCAAGGAGCCGATGAAGAACAAGGCAAGGGTGAAACCCACGCCCATCCCTAAACCATCGACGGCGGACATGAGCACGCCATGGCTGTTGGCAAAGGCCTCCGCACGGCCCAAGATGATGCAGTTCACCGTAATCAAAGGAATAAAAATGCCAAGCGCCGCGTTTAATTCAGGCAAGTAAGCCTGGAGCAGGAATTGCAAAATGGTAACAAGGCTTGCGATGATCGTGATGTAAGCGGGGATACGCACCTTGTCAGGGATGACTTTTCGTAAAAGCGAAATGACGACATTGGATAAGACAAGCACCGCGGTGGAAGCGGCGCCCATTCCCAGGCCGTTCATCGCTGAGGTCGTCACCGCGAGCGCGGGGCACGTCCCGAGCATCAGGATCAATAAGGGATTTTCTTTAATAATGCCCTTGGTAAGTTCATAACCGGCCGATCGTTTTTTGGCCATCTTATTTTCCCCCTTCCCGCATGAGCGCGTCATAGGCAAAAGAGGCCTCTCTTACCGACGCCGTCACGGCATTGGATGAAATGGTGGCACTTGTCACAGCGTCAATATCCGATAGCGAATCATCCGACAGACGCCCGAGATACTGATCTGTGAAAGAGGCGTCCGCGGTCTTTTGACCGAGGCCGGGGGTTTCACCGGAGGCGTCCACATGGATACCGACAATAGAGCCCGAAAGGTCGAAGCCGACCATGACCGGCACCTTGCCCCCATATCCTTTACTTGCGACCCCGATGATGAGGCCCGTCACCTCGCCGCCTGTATGAACAGCGGCCACCATGTAGACTTCGGGGTGGAGCTGGGCTAAGTCAACCGTTTCGGCACCGGGAATCCCTTCGCCTGCCTGTTCGAGTGTCTCTTCAGGGAAATCATCCGCCAGAGGAAACAGCGCGCGCTTGTTGGTGTCGGCTAACCACTGAGCCTGGTAGGCTCTGGCGTCCGCCGTCACATCCGCGGTAAGCGCCAAAAGCGCGACACAAATAGCGCAGATCAAAACAAGGATGATCGCGGGCACCGGCCCTCGTTCAATCAATGACATGTTATTTTTTGGCATGTTTCACACCTCCGATCGTCATGGGTGTCGTCCAGCGCTCGATATGGGGCGTGAGGATATTCATCAACAAAATCGCAAATGAAACGCCCTCCGGCATGGCACTGTACATACGCAATAGCCCCGTTAACAATCCTGCACCGATCCCGAAAATAACCTTCCCCCAGAGGGTCGTCGGGGTGGTCACATAGTCTGTGACCATGAAGAAGGCCGCAAGAATAAGCGCGCCTGACAAAAGGTGAGTCAAAGGATCGCCACCCGTCAGCGTGACGAAGAGTATCGTCGTGCCGATAAACGATAAGGGGGCCCAGATATCAATCACGCCCCTAATAAGGAGAAAGATTCCGCCTATCAACAAGGCGATGACGGAGGTTTCACCGATGGAGCCCGCGTGGCGTCCGAGGAAAAGATCGAGGACCGAGGGCACAGCCTCACCTGTCTTCGCCAGCATGAGCGGTGTGGCACTTGAGACGAGGTCAACGCCTAAGAGTTTGTCCGCGATCGAGTAACTTGAGATCTGTCCGGCAAAGGAGACTGACAGCACGATGCGCGCTGTGACGGCAGGGTTTGCGAAATTGTCACCCAGCCCGCCGAACATCTGTTTCACGACCACAACGGCCACAAAGTTGCCGATGACGAGCACCCATAGGGGGCAGTTCGCCGGCAAACTTGCGGCGACCAGGAGCCCTGTGACCACGGCGGATAAATCGCCGACGGTCTGTTCGCGTTTCATCACGATACGCGCCAAGGCTTCAAAGCCCGCGGCTGAGGCGGCACTCACCGCAAAGAGCATGAGCGCGGGAAGACCGAATATGAAAAAGGACGCGATAATGACCGGTATGAGCGCGATGATCACCTGTAACATGATCGAACGCGTCGTGATTCGGTCGCGGATATGGGGAGAAGCCGATACATGAAGCATTTAGGATTTTCCTCCTTTCGCGCGTTCTGCGGCGCGTACGATGGTTTTCCCGATGCGGATATTCTGAACAAGGTAACGCTTGGCAGGACAGACATAAGAGCAGCTCCCGCACTCGATACAGTTCATGACATGGCGATCGGACAACTCTTCCGGATTATTCGCCCTTGCGGCCTTATCTAAAGCCATCGGCATAAGGCGCATCGGGCAGGCGCGGACACAGCGGCCGCAAAGAATACAAGCGGATTCCACGGGAAGGACCGCGTCCTCTTCGCTCATGACAAGAATGGCGTTGTTATGTTTCAGTATGGGTCTTTGGATATGGTCGACGGCAACACCCATCAAGGGACCCCCCATGATGACTTTTGCGGGATCCGTCACCGTACCGCCCGCCTTTTCGATCACTTCTTCAATAGAGGCCCCGATGGGGACATCGAAATTGCCGGGCGATTGAACAGCGCTTCCGTCCACCGTGATCGCTTTTCGAATCAGCGGCATGCCCGTTTTAAGATAAAGCCCAAGAAAATGAAGCGTCGTCACGTTTTGGACAATGACGCCGACATCGGCGGGAAGTCCTCCCTCAGGCACGACGCGTCCGTTCAACAGACGAATCAGGACTTTTTCAGCGCCGGTCGGGTAGGACGTCGGAAGTACTTTGACACTGATGCCGCCCTTGGGCCAATGCTCGCTTTTTCCGTACAAGCGAATCGCTTCGTTCAGCGCTTTCGCCGCTTGTTTTTTATTGTCCTCGATCCCAAAAATAATCGTACTCACCCCGCACCATTGGGCGATCGCGAGCGCGCCTTCGACGGCATGCGCGGCACCCTCGATGCAAATACGGTGATCAACCGTAATATGGGGCTCGCATTCAGCGGCGTTGACGATCAAGGTGTCCACCGTTTTACCGGGCGGGGGATTCAACTTGATATGCGTGGGGAAGGCGGCGCCTCCAAGTCCCACAAGTCCGGAATCGCGAACCGCCGAAAGAAAACTCTCCTTGTCAGTAATGACAGGAGGGGCGATGTCAGGTGACAGTGTCGATTCACCGTCTGACAGGATCGTTACATACTCAGCGTGACCCCCGTCACTTAATATCTCCACTTGGACCGAGGTCACTTCTCCGGAGATACTTGCGTGGACGGGGACGCTCCAAGGGCCGAGCGGTTCGCCCAGCACCTGGCCGATGTCGACATGATCGCCTTTTTTGACGACTGCCTCACAGCCGGGGCCGACCTGCATGTCAAGCGGGATCGACACTTTTTGAAAGCCGTCGAGCCTCTTGATTTCCATATCGGTTGTGTTTTTGTTGTCCTTCGGATGGATAGAACGCGATAACCCCAAAAGGTTTATTCTCATGATGATGCTTCCTTATCTTTTGATCGGAAATTTCTTCAAATATACTTCATCAGTGTATGACAACTGCCCTCCTGTTTCAATCTCGGGGATTAAGACGACAAGTTCCGGGGGCCGTATCTATGATAAAATCATCGGGAAATACCCGAAAAGAGAAAAAGATGCAAGATACGAAACAACTCGACCTCCTGCGGGGTCGTATCCTTCCGACGCTCGTGAAGCTGGCGTTACCCATTATGGCGACTTCCTTTGTGGGCCTCGCCTACACTTTGACGGACATGTTTTGGGTGTCAACGCTCGGCGAACACGCGGTCGCGGGGGTGGGCACGGGCGGCATTTTGTTTTGGCTGTCAGACAGTTTGTTCTCAGTTGCCCGTGTCGGCGGGCAGGTACTCGTAGGCCAATCGCTTGGCGCGAAAGAACCTGAAGCGGCAAGAAGTTGGGCCAGGAGCGCCTTAAGACTGGGCTATGCCATCGCGGTTGTTTTGACAATCGTCTTTTTGTTTTTTCATGAGCAACTGACCGACATTTTTAACTTCAATGATCCGGCGACCATCGCGCGTTCTAATACCTATCTATGGATCGTCGGCCTTGCCATGATCCCGCGCGTGGGCGGGCGCCTCTACAGTTCAATGCTGACCGCATCCGGCAACAGTTTCACGCCTTTTGTGATCTTTGTGACGGGGCTCTTCATCAACATGGTACTTGACCCACTGTTCATCCTTGGCTTTCATATGGATGTCGCGGGAGCGGCCTTGGCCACCCTTTTGTCGGAGATGATTGCCTTCATCCTGATGCTTGTCGCCATTAGGCGTAATGACTTGTTCTCCGATTTGGGACTTGTCCGCGCGCCTTTGGAGCCAAAACGTTTAAAACCCATTGTTAAGTTAGGGGCGCCTGTGTCCGCGCAGTCAGCCTTTCACGCCATCGTGACCATTGTCATCTCACGTCTCATCGTTCGCTTCGGTGACCTCGCGGTCGCCGCCCAACGCCTCGGATCCCAGATTGAGAGTATCTCCTGGATGACGGCGGATGGTTTCGCGATCGCGGTCAATGCCTTCATGGCCCAAAACTTCGGCGCAAAAGAAGTGGGGCGGGTCAAACACGGCTACTGGTCCGGATTTTGGCTCGTCTTTGTTTTATGCGCGACCACGACCGCCATTTTGTTCTTCTTCGGCGGCCCGATTATGGCGCTATTCTTCAAAGACCCGCTTGCCTTAGAATACGGCACGAATTATCTTCATGTGCTTTCCGCTTCCCAGCTCTTAATGGGCATTCAGCTTTTGACGACTTCCGCTTTTGCCGCGCTCGGACAGTCGCTTGTTCCCTCCATCGTCGTGACCACGCTCATGGTCTCGCGGATCCCTCTCGCGTCCTATTTGTCCTCAACCGCTTTGGGTGTGAACGGAATCTGGTGGTCCTTTTCGATCACAACGAATATAGCGGGACTCATCCTTGTCATTGTTTTACCCATTTATATGCGGCGTCTCGGCAAACACTTGCGGCCTGAAGCGTCCCTGTGCTATGATTACTCGGCGTGCGAAGCGCCAGGGGAGGAATTAGAATGAAAGCCGCGCAAATTACGTTTATCATATTGGATATCCTGACGTGCATCGGTCTTATTGTGACCGTCATGTTGCAGGACAGCAAATCAAAGGGTCTGGGAGTTCTTTCGGGAGACTCGAGCAGCGGGATGGATACTTTTTACGGCAAGGCAAAGGGCCGTACAAAAGAGGGAATCTTGAAAACGCTGACGACTATCTTTGCCATCGCTTTTGCCGTCTTCACCATTGTGCTTTATCTGTTGACGGGCCGCGGTGCCTAAACTTTAGAAGACTCGATATAGAAAAGAGCCTTCCGGCTCTTTTTTTATCTCGAATTTTTGACAATAAACGGGGGCAAAGGATCGATGCGGATCGCAGTATCATCGCTTGGATGCAAAACTAACCAATACGAAATGGACGCCTTGGCGGAGGATTTTAGAAGGCGTGGGCACGATGTCGTGAATGAAAATGACATCGCCGATGTGTATGTGTTAAACACCTGCACGGTCACAGCGGAAGCCGAACGAAAATCAAGGCAGTTATTACGGCGCTTCAGGCGCCAGAACGAGAAGGCCCTGGTGGTGGCCACGGGCTGCTATTCCGAACGCAGTGACCTGTCCTATTTAGCGGACATCGCGATCGGAACCACAGGGCGTGATAGGCTCCCCCAGATGATCTTGGCGATGATCGAAAAAGATCATGACAAAAGCTTTGACGCGATTCCGGTCACGCCCTCCTATGAGGAGTTGGGCGCTCCGGCTGTCCCTCTGGAAACCAGGGCCTTTTTGAAGATTCAAGACGGCTGCGACAACCGCTGTAGCTATTGCGCGATCTGCATCGCGCGAGGGCCCGCAAGAAGTCGCCCGCTTGACAATATCCTGCGTGAAGCCCTTGAATTGGCCTCCCTTGGATTTAAAGAACTTGTCCTAACCGGAACGAACATCAATGCCTACGGCCACGATTTTGAGGCAGACTCAAAAATTGAACTCATTCATGTAGTCGAAGCGCTCGATAACCTTCAAGGCATCGAAAGAATACGCCTCGGCTCATTGGAATCACCGACCATTACGCCTCTTTTTTTAGACAGGCTATCTTCTTTGAATCATTTTTGCCCGTCTTTTCACCTGTCATTACAAAGCGGATCCGATCCAATTTTAAAGCGCATGGCGCGCCGCGACACCACCGAATCGTTTCGGAAAACGGTTGCCCTTATCCGTGATTCTTTTCCCGACGCGGGGATTACCGCAGACCTCATCGTCGGCTTCCCGGGTGAAAGTGACGAGGACTTTCAAAAGACACTGGCCTTTTGCGACGAAATCGCCTTTTTGCGCCTTCATGTATTTCGCTTTTCCGCGCGGCCCGGAACACGTGCGGCCACGATGCCCGCACAGGTGCCGGGAGATGTCGTACAGCTACGGTCTGAAATACTTCGAAAGAAAAGTGACGCGCTGTTCCAAAACGCGGTCCGTCGACACGTCGGCCAGGTATTGAATATCTTGGTTGAACAATACGATAAGGACGGATTCATTCTAGGTTATACACCCGAATATATCCATGTTAAAGCGAAGCCTGAAACGCCCCATATGCCCATGCCCGCAAGGGGCGACATTATTCCCGTGAAAATCAAGGGACTTGATCAAGATTTCGCGACAGCCGCGCTTTTGTAAGCACCGGACGTGGTAAACTGGTCAAAGGAGGTGCCTATGGTCGAACAAGATACGAATCGTTTTGAAGTTGGAAGCGACAAACGCCTTGCCGCTCATCAGATTATGGCGGAAGTAATGCGGGCACTCGAGGAAAAAGGATACGATCCGATTAATCAGCTTGTCGGCTATTTTCTTTCCGGAGATCCCACTTACATTACCAGTCATCTTGGCGCGCGCGGTGTCATCCGTCGGATGGAGCGCGACGAACTGCTGGAAGTCGTCATCCGGGATTATATTGAACGCCTTTGATCGTATGCAGAGCAGAGTGCTTGGCATCGATTACGGTACGCGCAGAGTAGGGGTCGCGCTGAGCGATCCCTTGCGTCTGTTTGCGCACCGTCTCATGACGATCCAAAGAAAAAAGGAGGATCTGGAGACGCTCATCTTGAAAATCAAAGAGCTTGTCGAACAATACCAAGTCGACACGATTGTTGTGGGGCTGCCCCATCGGACGGACGGTCGTGAATCTCTGATCAAGGATGAGGCGGTAGCTTTTGCGGAAAGTTTGAGGCATGCACTTGCTTGCCGTATAGAATTATTGGATGAGCGCTATACCTCGGTTATGGCCGAGCGCGTGCTCATTGAGACAAACAATAAGAAAAGACGTGACAAAGGTCTGGTCGATCAGATCGCCGCTGAAATCCTCTTGCAGGATTGGCTCGATCGCGAACATGGCGGCCTTACGGCACATCTTCTCTGATCATGTTATAATGCCTTCGTTCGCGGACGAATATTCGCGAAAAATAATGAATAACATCCCTAGGAGGATAAAAAATGTACGATTATCAACCCATGCATATGGCTGAAGATGAACACGATGGCTGCTGCTGCTGTGAAGAAGGCGTCGACGAGCTCTTTGATGAGGACTCTTATGTCGTCTTGACCGATACGGAAACAGGCGAGGATTACTCCTTTATCATGGCAGATACCTTTTCTTATGAAGATGAAGAATACTGTGTGCTCGTCGACCCGCAAGAAGGCGACGAAGATGAGATGAGCCTGTTCTTCATGAAATTTGTCGTAGGCGATGACGGTGAAGAAGTGCTCGTCGGTTTAGAAGACGACGAAGACGACCGCGTCTACGAGGCCTATCAAGCGCTCCTTGAAGAAGTTGACGATGAGGAAGAATCTGAGTAAAGACAAACGCGAAACGCCTGAGCGCCCGCTGTCAAACAGAGGGCGCAGACAGCGCGGAGACAGTGTGCTCGCGATTTTGGTGGATGAAAGAAGCGGACGCGAATATTATGTGTCCGTGCTCGATATCTTTACCATCGAGGGGCAGACCTACTCCGTGATGTATAACTATGAGCCGGATGACGGTTCCAGGCGCGACCCTGAAATCGTCATCATGCGTTCTTGGAAGGACGACAGCGGAGAACAAGTATTTTCATCCATCACCAGCCGAAAAGAGCTTGACCGCGCGTTTGATTACTTTTTCGAACGCTATACGGAGTCCATCATCCGCTCATAATCGAACGGAGTCCTAGCTTTGAAAATAGAACACGAGAAAGACTTCAGGAAGACAGGAAGACGGATGAGTGTCCGGACCTTCCTCACACCGATTCTTTTCATGGTTCTGCATCACCTCGTCCTGAACCTGGCATCGGTCATTCTTATGTTTGCCCATTTGGCAAGCCATCCCGAATTAGGCCAAAGCTTGCTCCAAAACTCTATAGACAGCGAAACGCTGACCAAGATCCTTGTAGAAGGCAATATCATGACCTGGGCGTCCCTATCGGCCATGATTGTTCTTATCCCCCTTTACTTAGCCTATCTTTATTATTGGAAGAAGAAGGATCAATCCCTTCTTTTGACAGAACGCGCCCATGTGAAACAGTGGGGGAGCGCTCTGGCGATTATTTTAGGCGCCACGGGTCTGACGCAGCTTTGGATGGCCTTGCTTTCCTCCTTTGATCCCATGTCCTTTTTGGGTCACAAGTTTCAGGATTACCTTGACAAGGTGGCGCTCTTTGACGGGCGAACCGCCACCATTGCCCTAGAATTAGTTGTGACGGTATTTCTGGTTCCCATTGGGGAGGAACTGCTTTTTCGCGGCATCATCCAAGGGGAGCTGCGGCGCGCCTTTCGACCCTTTGTGTCCGTCATCGGGACCACACTCCTTTTTGCCTTATTCCATCTTGACCTGATCCAGGGCTCCTATGTCCTGATCGCGGGATTTGCGCTTTCTGCCGCTTATCATTTCACGCGGCAGATCTTCGTGCCGATCGCCATGCATATCCTATTTAACTTTGTGGGATCAGGATGGCTTTCAAGGTTAATCGGCGCCGATGAAACGACGGAGGTGGGGATCATCATCGGTCTATACGCCTTCATCCTGGTCGGGGCTTTCGGATACTATTACCTTTGGCGTGAACAAAAAAAGAAAGATACGGTGCAGGTATGAGGAGGGGGCAATTTCAGTTGTTTCCCCAGAGCCTCCGACGCCGTTATTTTTTAACCGCGGTTCTGGCTCTGCTTGTCACCGCCCTTGTGGCCTTTGTGATTGTGCTTCAGACCACAGGGCTTCGCGCGGGGCGACACGCGACACTCGTCCGCGTGAACGATGAGTCGGTCAACCAGCTCACGATCTCAGGCACCGGTTCGAACTTAGTCGGTTTACCCGGCACCAACCTTGTCGCCAACGGGTCCTTTTCCCCCCAGGTAGTGAACGGGCATTACTTTGCCTATGACGGCGGATCGAATTACTTCGACATCAAGATATCCGAAGCAAGATCCCTCTCCGTACTGTCAGAAGGTTACTACCAAGGGGCCGATTTCCGACTCTTCCGTGAGAGTTTGCAGGAAATGGCCTTAATCAACACGGGGCAGGTCACATCCTATGAGCTGGGCAAAATTCAAAGTAAACGCGAGGTGGATCTGTCCGACTTTTCGGAAGACGTGCGTTGGAACGCCTTTGCGGGTACGCCGGAAGGGACGGTGTTTTTGTGCGGCACCCAAGGCTCTGTGGCAAGAGTGCTGCCCGAGGGGATCACCGAGCCCATTCCTTTTCCGTTCAATGCCCATTTGACCGCGATCGCCGTCGGACCGACAGGTCTTGTCGCGGGGGATCTGAACGGGCGGCTTTACGCCTCTCCGGACGGTGAGCATTGGAATCTTGTGGGTCAGTCTCAAAGCGGAAGCAGTGTTCGCGCGGTCGAGTATATTGACCTTCCTGACTATGAAAACGGATTTTTCTTGGCGTCAGGTGGCGGGGGAGAATTGTTCTTCGGTCACCCCTCAGGATTTGAACCCCTGTCATTTCCCTTCGAGGATCAGATTACGGCGATTATCCAAAGCGGAGACGACTTGATTTACGCCTTAGGCGATCGTGGCAACGCCGCCTTTTCACGCAACGGAATCCAGTGGGAAATCGATGAAATTTTAACTTCGGAGCACGCATGGCTTTGTGGGGACACGGGCGGCGGGATTTCAATTTTCGCCGGTGAAGAGGGTCAATTGGCGATTCGTCCCGATAAGGGCCCTGTTAGAAAAATAGAGCAAGAAGCCTGGCTTGAAGCGCTTAGGGGTGATGTTTCTGACTTTCAGGCCGTTATGGTTATGTCGTCAGATAAACTTATCGTCATTACATCCACAGGGCAAATGCTGTTTTCACGTGACGGAGGGCATTCCTGGAGCCGGGAGAACCCTTTGGCGGAGATACGTATCAGTAGCCTCAAGTCATTTCCCACAGGCGACGTATTCTTGACTCGGCGTGACGGCAAGGTGATGCGGGCGGAGTTAACCGCAAGAATTGGTTTTTCACCCGAACTCACTTCGGAACAAGTGCTCCCGGGCGACCTGATGTCGATGACGCTTCGGGTCCCAAAAGGACTTGACTTGTCTGAAAATCACGCATTGTTGCCGGAAACACCGCTATCGTCGGGTGAATGGGCCGTCTCGGGCGATTGCCGTGTACAGGCGACCCCGGATAAAGACGATGGCCATCCCGGCTTTGATTCGGGCGGCGCCTTAGCGCTTTCCTTCGATGCGGATGAGCGGTCGTCTGTGAAAAATGATCGACTTGTGTCGCTACGATCAGGCAGCCTGTCGCCTGTTGTCACAACCAATGCCATGCGCTCTTACTTGGATGTGCGAATGACGCAAAAGCTTGACCTTTCACGCCTCATCGAAGAAGATAAGCTGCCCTTTTACCGCTTAGAATTGGATGCCTATACGACGGGGGCGATCAACGGTCCCGTTGAGGTTTGGTTCTCGGGCTCCTTGCCTGTGACGGGTGCCTCATTGACGGTGCGTGAGGACGCCTGGCAGCATCGGCGGGTCAACATCTTATTGCCTCGCGGACTGAAAGTGGACGATGAACTCTGGATCAATATCGGCTTTTCCGGCTCAGGGACACTTCACCTGGACAATATTTGGTTCGGGCGAAACGGTGACGCGCCGGGGGCCTTGTCCTCTCTGTTAAATGAGGTGGAGCATTCGGTTTCTTCTGACGTGACACGTCTTGAAGCGGTGCCGATCGGTCGCGCGAGTTACGTCAAAGAAAGTTGGTGCCTGCCCGAGGGAACAGGGGATGCCAAAGGGGACGACCGCGTCATGCATAACCTGGGGGCGGCTCTTGCCTTTGTGGAGCGCCAGCAGGCCGTGCCCTGGCTTGTGATTGACATCAACGTGGGAACCGAGGAACTCCATCACCTGATTGAATACCTTGCGGGTTCGCCGCTTTCTGTATACGGGAAACTGCGTTCGCGTGACGGGGCGATCGGGCGCTGGACGGATAGTTTCAATTTGATTTACCTTGAGATTACAGACCGCGACAATATTTTGCCCAATGACGCTTCGAGAGCAAACTATGTTCATTGGATCATGGGACAGATCAAAAGCGCGCCTGACTTTTCCCTTGTGAAAAACAAGTTGTACTTTATTGACGCCATGCGTTACGACGACGGTCGCGCGCATACCTCGGCGGACTACCACGCGGGCGACTTTCACCCCGACGAACGGCCTGTCGACCGAAAAATACTGGAAAGCTTGTTGAATGAGTGGGAGAATCTTATCCCGCGGGGGCAGGGGAGTATGCTCGCCCCTGAGCTTATCCGCTCGATTTCCTTTGACAAAATAGAAGAGTCCATCCGCTTGGTGGACGGGACAGCGAGTGTCTTGGGTGATCTGGGCGATCATTCGGCGCTGGCGCTTGTTGACATTGATCTGTCGGACGCAGAGTATTTAAACGGCAAACATGTGACGCAGCGTGTATTGGCGGTCACGGGCCAACTTTCAGGCAAAAGACTTTTAGAAGAGCCGAGTGTCATTCGCGAAGGTTTGGAGGAAGCGCCTCCCGAAGAGGGCGAGACGCGCGTTGAAGAATCCTCGGTGGTGTTCTATGCTTACGCTTCGCGCGACGCGACCACGGTCTACGCGCTCAACCTCGGTCAATCAGCGCGCGTGGTCTCCGTACAGGGCATTGACCATAAAAGCGAAGCGCAGTATGAACTCTATGACCACCGCGGCACCATGATCAGTTCCGGCGTGTGGAAACGAAAGCGTGACGATTTTACCCTGCTGCCGGGCGGTGTCCTCGTGATTCGCCAGGTGTCGGAAGCACAAGATTAAAGGAGCTTAATAAATGGCTTGGTTAGATGTCCTAAAAAGTGTTCTATACGGCGTTGTGGAAGGGGTCACCGAGTGGCTCCCGATCAGCAGCACAGGGCACCTGCTCCTTTTGGAACGGCTGGTGCCTTTTAGAGCCGGCGGTGACGCGATATCAAATGCTCAGTTTTTCTCATTCTTTTTGGTGGTGGTCCAACTCGGCGCCGTGCTAGCGGTCGTCGTGACCTTTTGGTCAAAGCTTTGGCCGGTCCGCATGAAAGATTCATCGCTTGTGATCGATCAGGGGATTATCCGCCTGTGGGCCATGATTCTTGTTGCCTGTGTGCCCGCGGCTGTCATCGGGGTACTCTTTGACGACAAGATTGAGCAGCTGTTTTATAATCCCTGGACGGTCGCCATTATGCTGATTGTGATCGGCATCGCCTTTCTTGTGGTAGAGCGGGTGTTAAAAGACCGCCAAAAGCGCCCGAGTATCCGGAGCGTTGAACAGATTGACTGGCGGGCGGCGATTTTGATCGGGCTCTTCCAACTGATCGCGGCCATCTTGCCGGGGACTTCGCGTTCAGGCGCGACGATTTTAGGCGGACTCATGATCGGTATGACGCGTTCTGTGGCGGCCACCTTCACTTTTTATCTGGCGGTTCCCGTGATGGCGGGCGCAAGTCTTTTAAAATTGCTGAAGCTGGGCACGTCCTTTAACTTAATTCAATGGCTGTCCGTATTCGTAGGAATGGGGGCGGCTTATCTTGTATCCATCCTGGTCATTCGATTTTTATTGGCCTATATCCGAAAACACGATTTTCGCATTTTTGCCTTCTACCGCATTGCGCTCGGCATGGTGGTGATCGCGGCGGCGCTTTCGGGTTTGTTTTCGACTGTGAGGTAAAAGATGAAACAATATACAAGAGAAATGTTCCAAGAAGAAACACTAAAGCTCACAGCCTATGACAAGGAGAAGGCGGATAAGGTAAAGGAAGGCTTCGGCGTGTTCTTTGACTTGCCCTCTTCACTTGTGACACGGCTTTCAGGCTGGTCAAAAGATGATACGGTAAGGGTGACGCCGCGCGCTGTCTTTTCTTTTTCTTCCGACCACGGCATTGAAGAGGAGGGCGGTTTGACGGACGGCTTTTCGTTGACGACCGCCGACATGCTCCGCTCGCTTTCCAAGGGAACGTCAGAGCTTAATGTTTTAGGTCAAAAGACTGATACGCAGGTCATTCCGATTAATCTCGGTACTAAAGGGATTGAAGAGGCTTTGACGGGTGTGGTTCACGCGCCTGTGATGGCCTTTGGATCTTTAAACTTTGCCCATGAGGATGCCCTAACGGAAACGTCCATGATGACGGCGGTAAGATTAGGAATTGAGTTTTCGAGCGAGGCCGCCTCTCGTGGTTTCAGACTCCTCATGGCGGCCTGTAATTCCTCTTCGGTGGACCTTGCGGCTGTCTCGATCATTGCCGCTTTAACGGGACGCCAGGCGGAGGATCTCCTCGAAAGGGGTCCGGATATCGCGGATGGACTGTTCCAAAGACAGTTGGAAGTGATCGCGCAAGCTTTTGCGGCGCGCGCGCCTTATGAAGAGGACGCCTTCGACATCCTGAAAAAGTTCGGGAGCCCCGATCTTGCGGCCATGGTCGGGTTTTATGCCGGGGCGGCCATTTACGGTGTGCCGATTCTTTTGGATGACCGGGCGAGCCTTGCGGCGGCGCTTCTTATACGACGGCTTTTGCCGGAGACGCGCGATCTCTTTTTTGCGTCTCATACACGCACGGACCCCGCAAGTGACAGAGTGCTTTTTGAGCTTGGGATCACGCCTGTTATTGAGGCGCCCATAAGGCAGGAGGCAGGTATCGGCGCCCTGTTTGCGCTCCCTGTTTTTGATCTTGCCTCCGCTTTGTTTGATGCTTAAAAACAGAATCGATCCGCCGAGGTGACATGATACGAACTTTGATTTGACAAATAGTAAAGGGCACTGATATCATTCACATTGTTGCGCGACTAGGAAGACGGCGGTATAGCTCAGTTGGCCAGAGCATTCGGTTCATACCCGAAGAGTCACAGGTTCAAATCCTGTTGCCGCCACCAAGATGGCCCGATGGTCAAGGGGTTAAGACATCGCCCTTTCACGGCGAAGACACGGGTTCGATTCCCGTTCGGGTCACCATCTTACGGGACCTTAGCTCAGCAGGGAGAGCGCCTGCTTCACACGCAGGAGGTCGTCGGTTCAAGCCCGGCAGGTCCCACCAGGAGAGGCGCTTTTCGGTTGACAGTATAAAGCGCATTTGCTAAGATGGCAACGCGCCGACGGTCTTCCGACATAAGGCGCATGCCGCTGTCTTGCGGGATTAACTCAGTGGTAGAGTGTCACCTTGCCAAGGTGAAAGTCGCGAGTTCGAATCTCGTATCCCGCTCCATGTGAAGACCGGCCCTAGCCGGTCTTTTCTAACGGCACCATAGCCAAGTGGTAAGGCAGAGGTCTGCAAAACCTCTATTCTCCGGTTCAAATCCGGATGGTGCCTCCAAAGAAGAAATCCGCTGTTGGGATACCCACGGCGGATTTTTTGTTTATCACAAATCGAACCTAAAAATGTTGGGCATAAACGTCTCACCGAATGTTTTTATACCCATCCGATACAGGGCTTTCGCGTGAATTCTGTCGTGCCAAAGAAATCTTCGAAGCACCTTCGGCAGAGACCATTGTTCTCCCCAGCTCCCGTCAAAGACCTTGCCTGAAAGGTAATCATCCCTTGTTTCCAGCGCTTGAAATCCGCGTATGCGGTTTTCAAGCATCGTACCCTCGTTCGAAACCTCAACGCCGATTTCTCCCCAGTAGTACGCGTTGACATTTTTCGTGTGCCGGTACATCTCCTCTGCCGTGACAGGGGTCATGCCATAGAAGGTTTTTCTGGGGGTGTAAACTGTTTTATGTGGATCGGGAAAAGCCTCATAAAGCGCGAGGAAGTCTTTTGCGGATTGCAATACACGAGCTTTCAATAAATTGTAGTTTTCAGGCGTTAAATCGTCTCGCTCGCTGTCAAAGAGCACATCGGAATCAGCATCCGCAATGTCAAGTGGGGATTCCTTTACCTGCACGATTTCAAGGGTGAAGGAAATGGGGAGATCTTCTTTCGCCCAAGTTAAAAATGACCGGACCTCCGCGGGCATCTTGCGCATGGCTTCCTCTTTTGTCGCGCCCCGCGTAAAGGCTCCTATGACATTACTGGCATAGAGCAGGCTGTCATCTTCGTGATGCTCCCATACCGCGCGGATGATCATGGTGATACCTCATGCCTATTTTAAACATTTAAAGGCGTTGCCGCAAAAAAACAGCTCCCGGGAGCTGTTTTTTTGGGAGTTACTAGTAAGTCAACGGACTGTAAGTCGATTGACCCATTTCTTTACACAAGTAAGCCTTCCGCGATCGCTTTTGTACTATCAAGCTCTTCCGCGGTCGGATTCCAGTTTACAAGGACCGAGGGTTCGATGACCTCAAAGCCCGCGTCCGTCAAGTATTCTTGAAGCTTCTTGACGCTCTCGCCGGACCAGCCGTAGGTGCCGAACGCGGCCGCTTTTTTGCCTTCAAACTTCAGAGATTTCAAAAAGTGCATCCATCCGCCCACACTGGAAAGGATGTCATTTCCGACTGTGGGCGAGCCCACGGCGATCGCCTTGGAGCGGAACACTTCGGTCATGATTTCATTTTTATCCGTCTTTGACAGATTAAACACTTTGACGCGCGTATCGGGTGACAGTTCGCTGATATAAGCGCCGAGGCGGTTGGCTAGCTGCGCGGTCGCCTCCCACATCGTGTCATAGACGATGGTGATCTGGTCTTCTTGGTAGCGATCGCACCAGGCGGCGTATTTCTCGACGATCTGGAGCGGGTTGTCGCGCCAGACGACACCGTGGCTGGGCGCGATGATGTCAATCGGAAGATTCAAGGCGATGATCTCCTCCAACTTCCTTTTCACCAAAGGTGAGAAGGGATTTAAGATGTTCGCGTAATATTTCATCGCCTCCTTCTCCAAGAGGCAGGGATCCGCTAAGTCATTAAACAATTCCTCGACGGCAAAATGCTGGCCGAAGGCGTCGTTTGAGAACAAAATATTGTCGCCGGTCATATAGCATGCCATGCTGTCAGGCCAATGAAGCATGCGCATCTCAACAAAGACGAGCTGTTTGCCGTTTCCTAAATCGTAGGCGTCGCCTGTTTTCACGACCTGGAAATTCCAGTCGTCGCGGTGGAATTGGCCGGTGAGGCTCTTGACCGCGTTCGCCGTGCAGTAAATGGGCGTGCCGGGAATCTCCTCCAGCAGGCTGTCAAGCGCCCCTGAGTGATCAATTTCGCCGTGATTCACAATAATCGCGTCGATCTTCTTTAAGTCGATCTCCTTTTTCAGGTTCTCGACGAAGCCATCCTTATGCGGTTTCCATACGGTGTCAACGAGCACCGTTTTCTCTTCTTCGATCAGGTAGGCATTCTGGCTTGAGCCATTCATGATGCTGTAGTCATCGCCGTGGAAGGAATCAAGTTCCCAGTCGATGAAACCGACCCAGCTGACGTTATTCTTGATGTGTTTTCTCATGTTGGTTTCTCCTTTGGGGAACACACCCATTTAATTTTTAAACTCTTTTATTAGCATACTATAAACGAAAAGAAACAACAGAGGAATAAGAAGCGAAATAGCGCCTTCTTCGTACCACAGGCACCCTTAGAGAGAAAAGCAGGGCGTATAATTGAGGCAAGAATGATCGAAAGGAGGGATCCTTATGAACACGCTAAAATGGAAACGTATCTATGACCCTGCACAAGCCTCTGACGGCGACAGGATTCTTGTCGATCAACTGTGGCCTCGAGGCGTCAGCAAAGAAAAGGCGGCGCTTGACGAGTGGGCCAAGCCTATCACGCCGAGCACGGAGATTCGAAAAGCCTATCACGAGGGGCAGATCAATTTTCAGGACTTTTCCAAAAAGTACGAAAAGGAATTGGAACATAGCCAAGCTTTCAACGAATTCACGGACGACCTGAAAGAACGTCTCGAAGATCGCGACGTCACCCTTGTATTTGCGGGAAAAACCCCTGACAGGACCCACCTTCCCGTGTTGAAACGTCAACTGGAACGGCAAGGCGTAAAAAGCGAAGCGCTTCCCGAAGAATAAAGAAAGGACTGCCGTCCCAGTATGCGACGGCAGTCCTTATGCTCGGGCGAGCGGATTTAGCTGTTATTTTTTCTTATTCTTCTTTTTATCTTTATCTTTTTTCTGGTTCATGAGTCCGAAAATCGCGGCCGCGATGCTGATCACTTGCTGCACGGAACTTTTATCTTTTGCCGTCTTTTTCTTCCCGCCAAACAGCGAGGCCACACCGCCGGAGACACCGTGCACGACCAAAGCGAGCGCGTCCGCCGTCACACCGACAGCGTCCATGACCGCCTCCACATCGTCCAACAGGGCAGGTGTCGTGTCGGCCAGATCGTCGGTAATGTCGACGAGATTGCCGCTGATGATTTCAACGTTTTGTAAAAGAGGCGGCAACTGTGCAACCGTCTCTTCAATGTCAGGTGAGATCTCTTTTACCAATTTGCTGGTGTTTCCCAAAAGAGAAGCCGCTTTGCACAAGAATACAGCCAAAGCAATCAGAGCGACCGCTCCGCTGATTCCGATCAGAATATAGATCAGCGCGCTTACGGGGATGCTGGCTTCCAGCAACATAATAAACATGGTTCGCTCCTCTCCTACGGCTGAGCTAGTAGACTACCTCAGGCGTTGAACGCTGTTTTATTTCTCTTCTTTCTTTTCCGCGGCTTTTTCTTTTTCTTCCACCGCTTCCACGATTTTTTCAGCCACATCGATGTCCGCTTCCGCGGCTTCTTTCACAAGGCGCCGGGCATCACGTGCGAGGGCGCGTGCTTTTTTGGCAACCACTTCCGCGGTCTCCTCCGCCTTCTCTTTAATGACGGCTCCCGTTTTCACCGAGTAATCTTTGACTGCGTGCGCACCCTTTGTCGCGGCTTCACATAACTGTTCCCGTGTCTTCTCGCCAGCCTGGGGCGCAAACAAAATACCAAGTGCGGCACCGCTTAAAGTTCCGAGAATCACACCGATTGTCACCTGGCGGCGACGGGTCCTTCTGTTCTGACCTGTGAAGGCACCAATAATTTCTTCAAAAAACATGCCACTCATCTCCCTTCTGCTGTAAAGACAATCTCTTGATTGAGTGTAGCCATTGTAACACATGTATAAAAGGGCAAACGGTATCCTGTGAACTGAAATGAAACGCCCGTCTCCTATGTTATAATTCACGCGTACCAAAATGACGTTAAAAGGCGTTTTGAGGAGAAAAATCATGAAACAAACCGGGGTTCGCTTGCGCCAGATCGTTGAGCTTTTTAGCTTCGCTGTAATCCGCGATTTCGATAAAATCGACTCTACTTGCATAAAAGTGGCGGATGTGACGCGTCCGGGGCTACAGCTGGCAGGTTACTTCAAACATTTCGGCTCGGACCGCATCCAGCTGATCGGTAACATGGAGATGGCCTTTCTTGAATCGCTGTCGCCCGAGGACCGCCGGGCGAGCATCGATCGCCTGTTTGCGACAGGCATTCCCTGCCTCATCTTGTCACGCAGCCACAAACCCTTTCCTGAATTGCTCGAAAGCGCCTCCCAATACAAGATTCCCATCCTCCAAAGCGATGAGGCGACCGCCACCATTTATGGCTCGCTTGTCAAATACCTCAATGTGGAATTGGCGCCCAAAACATTTTTACACGGAGGCTTAGTCGAAGTGCTGGGCGAAGGGGTGCTGATCTTAGGTGAGTCAGGTGTCGGTAAATCGGAGACCGCGCTGGAACTCGTGAAGCGCGGCCACCGCCTGATCGCGGACGACCTTGTGGAAGTCAGGAGGGTGTCTGACACGACCCTTTTAGGGCAGGCGCCTGAAAATATCCGCTACATGCTGGAAATCCGAGGGCTGGGGATCTTAGATATTAAGGAACTTTACGGTGTTTCATCCGTGAAGGAACAAGAAAGCATTGACTTCATCATCAACCTGGAATTTTGGAAAGAAACGGAATCCTACCGGAAAATAGAAACAGCAACAGAGACGACGACAATTTTAGGAGTCTCCGTTCCCTCCGTCACGATTCCTGTAAGGCCGGGGCGCAACCTCGCCATTATTGTGGAGTTTGCCGCCATCGATTTCAGACATAAAAAAATGGGTCATGACGCGATCAAGGAATTGACGGATCGCATCTACAATCGTTGACAAGAGGAGTGGCATTTGACTTTAAAAGGGACAACATTTAATCAACAAGTGGCGAAGCAACAACTGGAAAAAATCGCGGATCTCGTGGTTGAAGAAAACGCGCCTTTGGCGCCTTTGACGCGGATGCACGCGGGCGGTCCGGCGGATATTTTGGCCTTCCCGTATACACCACAGAGCGCCGCTTTGCTTGTGGGGATTTGCCGTCAGGAAAATTGGCCATTGACGGTGCTCGGGAAAGCGTCCAATGTCTTGGTATCTGACCAAGGCGTGCGAGGCGTGACCCTGATGCTGTCGCCCTCCCTGGGCGGCATCACAAAGGACGGCGCGAAGCTTACCGTGGGTGCGGGTGTCCCCCTTTATGAGGTCTCAGCCTTCGCGGCGAGGCACTCTCTTTCAGGCTTTGAGTTCGCCCAAGGCATTCCGGGGTCGATCGGAGGCGCGATCTTCATGAACGCGGGAGCCTTTGATGGCAGCATGTCCAAGGTGGTCGTAAGGACGCGATTTATCGGGGCGTCGGGGGACATTTCGGAGATAGCCGGGGATGAGCACGATTTTTCTTATCGGCACAGTTATTTTTCTGTTCGACCCGACACTATTATCCTGGAGACCGAACTTCTATTAGAACCCTTTTCTTCTGTTTTGATTTACGAGAAGATGGCGGAACTGGCCGAGCGCCGTTATAAGACGCAACCCCTAGAGATGTATTCTGCGGGCAGCGCGTTTCGGCGGCCCGAAGGCTATTTTGCGGGCAAACTGATTACAGACGCGGGGATGAAGGGCTATACGCGACGTAAGGCAGGGGTGTCAAAAAAACACGCCGGTTTTATTGTCAACTACGGAGGCGCGTCAGCTCATGATATTTTGCAAATATTCCGCGATGTGAGACGCGCGGTTTTCGAGATGGAAGGCGTCGTGCTTGAGCCCGAGGTTCGTTTGGTCGGGGAGTGGGAAGACGACCCCTTTAATATGTCGGACGATAGGTGAGGATGCGATGGATATTACGATTGTGACAGGCCTTTCAGGGAGCGGTAAGAGTATGGCCGCTAAGATGCTTGAGGACATGGGATTCTTCTGCATTGATAATCTCCCGCCCCAGCTTGTCGTCGACCTGACGCGCGTGCTCTCCCAGGACGCGGCTGAGGACGATGACACAAGGGAGTCAGCCCGCATCGCTCTTGTCATGGATACGAGAAATCCGCACTTTGTTGAACATTTGGCGCCGGTGCTCGAGCAGTTGAGCGCGCTTCATGTGCCTGTGCGCATCCTCTTTCTTGAATCCTCTGACGCGGCGCTCATGAGCCGCTATAAGCAAAGCCGCCGCGATCACCCGATGGCGCGTGAGCGTTCTCTGTCCGAGGCGATCAGCGCGGAACGCCGTCTGCTCACGCCGATTAAGGAACTTTCAACGGACATTTTGGATACCACGGATATGCCGGACCTCCTGATGCGCGAGCGTCTGTTTCAGCTTTTTGGCGCGGTGCCCGAGCAAGAGCGTATGGCCATATTCGTTCAATCCTTCGGATTCAAATACGGACTGCCGCCCGATTCCGATGTGGTCCTGGATGTTCGTTTTGTGCCCAATCCGTTTTATCTGGACGATCTGCGCCCGCTTTCGGGTCTTGATCAGCCGGTCATCCAATTTCTCCTTCAGTTTCCCGAATTTTTGCGCTATTTGGAGATGAACGAAGCGCTTTTTGAGTATTCCATCCCTTTTTATATGCGTGAAGGAAAGCAGCGACTGAATATCGCGATCGGATGCACGGGGGGGAGACATCGAAGTGTCATGGCGGCGGAACATCTGACAAACTTTTTGACCGGATTGGGTTACCAGGTGACGACCCTGCACCGCGATCTGCACCGGGATCCCCTAGCGCAACAGGCGATGGAGACATGGGGTGAGAAGGAGGAGCGCGCTTGACTTTTTCGTCTCGCATCCGAAGAGAACTAGCGCATCGCCATCTGGCGCACGCCGACGATGAGGAGTGGTCGCTTGTGTCCTTTGCCGCTTTTGCGAGCACTTCAGGGCATATTGAAGAGACAAAAGGCGGCTGGCAGCTCACCCTTCGTGTGGGTAAAAAATATGTGGCGCCATTACTTGAGGCCATCTTTCGCACGCTTTCGCTCAAGCTCAGTCAGGTGACAAAAGGCAAACGCGATGTGAAATACACGGTTTTTGTTCCGCACGAAAAACGCCCTTTTTTGTTTTTTGATTTTCACCGCTGGATCGAAGAGACAGAAGAAGCCGGCCTTGAACCCATTTTCGCGGCCTTTTTTTTGGGGAGCGGCGTCATGTCAGATCCGACCCGCGGGCGCTACCGCCTTTCCTTTTCGCCTTCTTCAGGCGGGGCGGTCGGCCTTATGACGCGCGTTTTTAAACAGGCAGGGTTTTCGCCGACCGCGACACGTCATCAGGGAAAAATACATCTGTTATTCTCTAATGGTGAGGAGGTTGCCCGTTTTTTGTTGCTTTCGGGCGCGCACAACGCCTTGTTGGCCTTCGAGGAGACGCGCAGTGAGCGTGAGCTCATCGGGCAGGTGAACCGCCAGGTGAACTTCGATGACGCGAACGCGGGTAGGCGGGCAGAGTCAATCGCGCGCCAATTGGAGGCGATTGCCATCATTGAGGCCCTGCGGGGTATTAGCTCCCTGCCGCCGCCCTTAGTCGACGCGGCAAAGGCAAGGCTTGAGAACAAGGGCGCCTCTTTAGAGGAACTGGGTGAGACCATGGACCCGCCTGTCAGTAAGTCAGGCATGAGTCATCGCTTCAGCCGGATTCGTTCGATCGCGAATTCGCTTGCAGGCGATAAGCTGGCGGAACACTAAGGGGGAATGATGGACTATCTGGAAGGCTTCCTGATTGGCCCGGTTTGGAGTGACACGGATTACAGGTCGCGAAGACATTTCAGCGCCCATGTATTTCTTGCCGCGATGATGGCGGCAGCCTTTGTCCTCTTGACCCTGTACCCCAATCTTGCGGCGCGCGTGATCGTCATAAAATGGCCATTACCTCCCATTTTGCTTATCATTCTTTTACTTTTGAATCCATTCATCTCGATTTTGTACCGACGCCTGCCCTTTTTTGTCCGGCCTCTCTTGTTGCTTATTTACCTTTTAAAGTATCTTTTGCTTTTTTATTGGCTCGTTCATGTATTCACGCCCTTGGTCACTTTTGAAAAAGAATCTTTCTTGAGTATGCTCTATGCGCGCATGGACAGCCATATTGAGGTGTCATTGGAAAAAATAGCGGAGTCGGGCGGCATTTTTGTCACCGTGGCGGGTGTCCTGGCTGGCGGGCTTTGGGTCATCGCGGAGGGGCTTGCCGTTGTTGCCATCTTGGTGATTGTGCCGCTTTTGGCGATTTTCCTGTGTAAAAGTATTCAATACTTGATTGATCGGGGGACCAAGTATCTGCTCGATCGTGAACTTGAACGTGTCGCCAGCTTCCGGTCATCTGAGATTGGGGGGGCGACCACCTACGAAGAGATGACGGCTGTGAAGGAGCCGGCGCCCCCGATAAGAAAGCGATCTTTGAAAGTCGAAACGAGAAAGAAAAAGATCAAAACCACGCTCAGCGGCGCGGCAGCCGCTGTTCTTGCCTTCTTGACCGGGATGTTCCGCCAATTGCGAAAGGGTTTTTTGTGGCTCAAAAAAAAATAGCATCTCAAATAACAAGGGTTACAAATGAACGAAAAAATAGGGATGAAGGGGATACAATAAAGTCGAACGATAAGGAAAAACTGTGCCGGAGGAAATAGAATGAACCATCAAGAGAACCATAGCCATAATAAATCTGAGCGTCCGAAAAATACAGGCAGTCTGGCGATCGGAATTGTAATCGTGACGCTTGTTGCGGTCTTTTTCTTTTCCGCGGTGGCAGGCGTGCTGGGTTTTTTTCACGCAAATAGAGATCGCTTCATGCGACCTGAGGCGACGCCCCCACAAGAAACTTCGCCCTCTGTCACGGAGCAAGACCCAAAAGAGAGTGCGCCCGGTACAAATACCGGGGAACACCTTGACCCTTCATTTAGTTGGACGGATCTTGCGCGGCCCGCGCCGGAGCCGGGCAAGGAGTACCTCACGATCCCCGAGATTGTTGACAAGGTGAAACCCGCGGTTGTCGCGATTTATACGAATGTGGTCATATCGGATCAGTTTGGCGGATTAGAGCAAAATACGGTATCAGGCTCAGGCTTTATTATTTCCGAAGATGGCTATGTCGTGACGAATGCGCATGTCATTGAAAATGCCCGATCCATCCATGTCAGCCTGGAGGATGAACGCAGTTTTGAGGCGACGCTTTTAGGCAGTGACGCATACGGGGATGTGGCTGTTTTGAAAATAGAAGGCGACGATCTTCCGACCGCTGTCCTGGGCGATTCATCGAAACTCCTGATCGGTGAGTTGGCCATCGCGATCGGCAATCCGACGGGACGCTTGAGCGGGACGGTGACATCCGGGATTATCTCGGCTTTGGACCGAGAGCTGACGCAGTCGCCTATCGCGCTGATTCAGACGGACGCGGCGCTGAATCCCGGCAATTCCGGCGGGGCGCTGGTCAATGCCTACGGTGAGGTGATTGGCATCAACCAGTTGAAAATACTTCACGCCTCGCAAGGCTCTGTTGATCAGATTCAGGGCATCAGTTTTGCGATCCCGGTTAATGCGGCAAAGCCGATTATTGAAAATATTATTCGCACAGGTAAACATGTCTGGCCCATGATGGGAATCTCGGTATTGACCGTTGAGAAGGATCTTGCGACGGATCAGGGATTGCACTATCCCGGTGTCGTAATCGTTTCGCTTGAACCTAAGGGCCCCGGCGAACAGGCCGGATTAAAGCCGGGCGATGTCATCGTTGCCATGAACGGTCAAAAAGTGGAGACGACAAAGCAGCTCGCGGATTTGAAAAATGAACATCAGGCCGAAGATGAAGTGCACTTGACGATTTATCGCGGGGCAGAGAAGCTAGAAATTACGATGCGGCTCGGAGCATCCTCATAAAGAGGAGTGTAAAGGAGGCAGTATGAACCAGATTCGAACGATTTATGAACCACGCTACTACGGTGTCTTGCATACCAAGCGCGGGCATCTTGTGCTCGGTCCTGACGAAAATGAGTTCGGCCCGTACGATTTAGTGCTGGCCGGTTTGAGCAGTTGCTTTTATGTGACTTTCCTTAGTATTACGCAGAAGATGCACCTCCACTATGATGAGGTCATCATCGACGTCACCGGTAATCATCGGGAGGAACCCCCGACGATGCTGAACCATATTGTGCTTGACATGGAGGTCAAAGGCGCGGACCTGGAAAAAGAAAAGCAGTACAAGCGCGCGGTTGAGATCGCCGGCAAATATTGTTCTGTCTACCAGACTTTGTCCCATGTGGCCGAAATGGAGACAAACCTGACCCTGACTCCGTAGTCTATGCGCGGCAAAGGTTGGATTCGGGATATTGTGTCCCATTTTCTGATCCTTGTCCTGTTGGGCACAGGTCTTTTCTACCTGCGAAAAAAAGCCGATGAAATCCCCGCGCTCGCGAGTATGGAGCATCTTGACATTGCGTTTTATGTTGCCTTCTCGCTTTTTTTGCTCATGGTGATTGTCTTTTTCTTTCAATTGTTCTCGAGTGTGAAGCTGGAGCGCTTCAGCCCGGGGAACCCCGAAAGCTTAGCGAGGCTCGATCGGATCCGGCGCTTCCGGTTGCAGAAGGGCTTTAAAGAACACCGCTGGCATTGGCCTGAATACCGTGAAGCGATTATTTCATATTTTGCAAAAGACGGATGGGAGTCAAAGGAGGACGTGCTTTTTGATGCGGTTTATACGAGGCAGCGCAAGATACCGAGGTTTGGGAAAGCGTCTTTGGTGGATCAAATCTTTTTGTTCTATCACCCGATGCTGAATGTCATTATTGTGGACCAGATGCTGAAGGAATGTGAAAAACAGATAGAAGACAATAAAGAGGCTTCCCCGGCCCCCCGAAATCGGGTTATCTTTTTAACCGACATGCGCAATCGCGAGGAAGTGACCTCCGCGGGCGCGGGCGTGGTGAATTACCTTTGTGTTCCATCTGACCGCACAAGTCTTTATCCGATGCTTTTTGATTATGAAGCGGCAAGATTGTTTTATCCGCTTGATACCACCATGGTGCCGCGCCGCCACCGCCTTTATTTTTGGTTGAAGCGGATTGTCTTTAAGAGCTGGATTCGAAAAAAACGAATAGCTTCCTGAATGGTTGCATATCCTAATCGTTATGCGTCTGTCGTTACAGCGCCCTGAATATCAAGAGGCGTAAGATAGTTCCCAGATGGAAAGGTTGTGCTTATGAAAAAAACATTTGCAGTGACAGGGATGACCTGTGCCGCCTGTGAGGCGGCTGTCACGCGCTCTGTTCAAAAGTTGGAGGGCGTGACGGGGGTCAGTGTCAATCTATTGACGGGGACCATGACGCTCGATCTTGACCTTTCTGTACAGTCGGAATCGGCTGTCTTGGAGGTTGTCGAGAAGGCGGGATACGGGATCAGTGTTCTGGGCGGCGAGGGCGGCTCTAAAAAACAAGATCGTAAGGCGGAACGTCAAAAGCTGGTAGAAGAGCGTGAAAAGGAAGAACGCCAGATGGTGAGGCGCCTCATCACTTCGACGATTTTGCTCATTCCGCTCATGTGGATTGCCATGGGTCCCATGCTGGGGCTTCCCTTACCGGGGTTTTTGACGGGTCATGAGAACGCAGTCAGTTATGCGCTTGTTCAGATGATTTTGACGCTTCCTGTCATGCTCATTAACGGGTACTTTTTTACCTCAGGTTTTAAAGGTTTGATTCACCGCGCGCCTAATATGAATACATTGATCGCCTTGGGTTCAGCCGCGTCTTTTGTTTTCGGACTTTTTGCCATTATGCGGATCGGCAATGGTTTGGGAACAGGCGATGCTTCCTTAATTGATCGCTATCTGCATGAGCTTTATTTTGAAACGGCCGCGATGATTCTTGTCCTGATCACGGTGGGGAAGACCTTGGAGGCCAGGGCGAAGGGCAAGACCTCGGAGGCCTTGACAGGCTTGATGGATCTGGTGCCGCAGACGGCGCTTGTCATGCGTAACGGGGAGCGCGTGGAGATTGACGCTGAGGACCTGCGTCCGGGCGATCGCGTGGTGTTGTTGCCGGGTGCCCGGGTGCCCTGTGACGGTGTTGTGCGTGAGGGTCACAGTTCCATTGATGAGTCCGCCATGACGGGTGAAAGTATTCCGGTTGAAAAGACTCCGGGTGATCCGATCACCTCGGCGACGATTAACGGAACGGGCACCTTGATTTTTGAAGCGACGAAGACGGGTGAGGATACGACGCTTTCACAGATGATTCACCTGATGGAGGAGGCGACTTCTTCCAAGGCGCCTGTGGCGCGTCTTGCGGATAAGGTGGCGGGGATTTTTGTTCCCATTGTCATGAGCATCGCGGGGGTGGTGCTTGCGGTTTGGCTTATTGCCGGCTGGCCTATGGAGCTTGCGTTCTCCATGGCGATTGCGGTTTTGGTGATCTCCTGTCCCTGTGCGTTAGGGCTTGCGACGCCTGTGGCTATTATGGTGGCGACCGGTCAGGGCGCGCGCCACGGCATCTTGATTAAATCGGGTGAGGCCCTTGAGTCCGCGGGTAGCCTGACTCATGTTGTTTTCGATAAGACGGGGACCTTGACAGAAGGGCGTCCGGAGGTGACGGAGATTGTGGTCCGTGATGGTAGCCGGATGTTTAATACAGAGGATGAGCTTCTGACGCTTGCGGCGACTTTGGAGGAGCTTTCGGAGCATCCCTTGGCCGGCGCGGTGTTACGCGCGGCAGAGGAGCGTGGGCTAAATGATCGCATTCCGATCGAGCGTTTCCAGGCGGTGCCGGGGCGCGGCGTGACCGGCATCTTGGAGGATGGCTCGGAGGTCTTTATCGGGAGCGCGAATTATATGCGCGAGTTGGGCCTGTCCGATAAACTGCTTGAAGCGAAGGCGGATGAGCTTTCCATGGGTGGCCACACCTTGCTTTACCTCGCGATGAATCATGAGCTTTTAGGGCTTATCGGCGCGACGGATAAGTTGAAGCCGGGGAGCATTGAAGCGGTGGAGCGGCTCCATAAGCTGGGGATTCAGGTCATTATGCTGACCGGGGACCGCCAGGCCACGGCTGAGGCGATCGGCCGAGATCTGGGGGGCGTGCAGGTGATCGCGGAGGTGTTGCCTACAGATAAGGCGGCCGTGATTGAAAGGCTGCGCGAGTTGGGTGAGAAGGTGGCCATGGTCGGTGACGGCATTAATGACGCGCCGGCGCTTGCGGTGGCGGATGTGGGGCTTGCGATCGGGGCGGGTAGCGATATCGCGATTGATTCGGCGGATATTGTGCTTGTTCGAAATGAGTTGAAGGATGCGGTGACCGCGATTGAGCTGAGCCGCAAGACTTTGCGCACGATTAAGGAGAACCTGTTCTGGGCCTTCTTCTATAACGTTATCGCGATTCCGATTGCCGCCGGTGCTTTCTATGTGCCTTACGGTTTGAAGCTGACCCCGATGATTGGGGCTTTGGCGATGAGTTTTAGTTCGATCTTTGTGGTGCTGAATGCCTTGAGAATCAGGCGTTTCAAGCCGGGTAAGGAGCGGAGTATCGCGCGAAAGATCACACAGGAAACAACGTCATTACATATTGACGATCTTATTACATGTAGATTAGATGGCGCCTGCCCGCTAATCCCGGAGGGCGAACAGGAGGATGAACCCATGGATAAGGAAATAGTGCTTATTGTCGACGGTATGACCTGCGGTCATTGTACGGCGCGTGTGGAAAAGGCTTTGAAGGAACTTACGGGTATTTCAGACGCCCAAGCGGACCTTGAGTCGAAGCGCGTCACGGTCAAGACGGACGGAACGGTGGAAAAAGAGGCCATGATTTCGGCCATTACGGAGGCCGGATATGAGGTGATCGACTAGGGTTTGACAGCCTGTCATCCGTTGTGTAAACTTAACCTCGCTCGGGTGATTGGCTCAGCTGGTTAGAGTACCTGCGTGACATGCAGGGGGTCACTGGTTCAAGTCCAGTATCACCCACCAGAGGACTTTGCAAAGGCGAGGTCCTCTTTTTTCGTCCCCAAACAGATGTGGTACGCTTAAGAGCGATGTAAATTTTAATTATTTTCAGGAGGCCCAAAAATGAAAACTAATAAAGAACACTTAGTCGAGATGTCCGTCCAGGCAAAAATCCACGCGCCCACCTCGCGCGGCGGTTACCGTGTTGACAACCTGGGCGTTCCGCGCGTCCTGCCGGGCGTCGGAGGCATCGTCTACAACTACCGGATCGGCGACTGCTGCATGCGCTTAGCCGGTGACCATATCGAGCCGGGCGTCAGCCTTCGAAACGAAGACAAAGCGGAGAATGAAGCCGTCATGCATAACGCCTGCGTCGGCAACCGCGCCATCGTCGTGGACGGCGAAGCCAAAGGCGACGAAGGTTTCGTCACCGGCAAACACGGCGGAATCGAGCACACGATTTGCTACTTTTCACCTGAAACACTCGACAAGCTGAAGATCGGAGACCAAATCCTCATCCGCGCAAAAGGACTGGGACTCGAACTTTCCGATTACCCTGACATTGCCTGCTTAAACTTATCCCCCGAACTTTTAGACAAGATCGCGCCCGAGGAAAAAGACGGCAAACTCGTCGTGCCCTGTGTCGCTGAAGTACCCCCCTACCTGATGGGATCCGGGATCGGCGCGGCCTCCGCCTACACCGGTGACTACGACATAATGACCGGCGACCTTGACGCACTAAAAGAGGCCGGGCTTGAAAGCCTGCGCTTCGGCGACCTCGTACTCCTGATTGACTGCGACAACCGCTTCGGACGCCAATACAAAAAAGGCGCCCGCACACTCGGCGTTGTCGTCCACTCAAACTGCATCCTCTCCGGGCACGGCCCGGGCGTGGCAGCACTCCTCAGCTCCTCCGAAGGAGAAATGCTCGTGGGACGCCACGACGAAAACGCGAACCTGGCCCATTATTTCATTTAAAAGAAAGACTAGTTGAAGTGACCAAGCACACTGTATATCTCATAAGGCACGGCCTTACTTACCAAAACCTCTGCCGTGAATACCAGGGATCTATCCTGAATTACGACATTTTGCCTGAAAGTGAGGCCCTGATCGAAAGTCGCCAACAAAGAGGCGCGTCGCCCAAGATTAATACCCTTTGGGCGTCGCCGCTTCTTCGCGCAAGGCGCACCGCCGAACTCTATTTCCCCGACATGGAAATGGAATATGACAACGACCTGATGGAACGCGAATTCGGCGAATGGGACGGAAAAACACACGATGAACTGTTGCAGGATCCCGAATACCAAGCGTTTCTCAAGTCCTTTGCCCGCACCACACCGCCCGGCGGTGAGGCCTACGAAGTGTTTTTCGCACGCATGAACCGCGTCATGGAAAAAATTGAGGATTTGGCAAAAAAATCACCAGAACGTTTTCCGCTTGCGCTCGTCTTCCACGGCGGGCCGATCCTGCACCTGACGGACCATCTTTTAGAAGACGACCACCCCTTCTACCGTTATTACACAAAAGGGGCAGGCGGACTGAAACTTGAGATCGCGACAGAACCCTTCAGGATCGTCGAAGCACAAGAAATGTTCACCGATGATCTGCCTGTCGAAAAGACGCCCTTTTACCTCGACTTCGTGCGTGAAGAGGTAAAATAGACTGGCAGATGTGACGAAATCACACGCGGCTTGACAGGCTTGGCGCTTGGATGTAGAATTCTTTGGTGGTCGAAAAGGCCGATTTTCTGGGTTCGCATACGAGGGTCAAGAGCTGCTCGCGCGATCTCCATGAGAGGTGAAAGCATATGAAAGACGGAATCCATCCAAAATACGGCAAAAGCGTTGTGCGCTGTGCCTGCGGCGAGACATTTGAGACCGGAGCGGTCGTCGAACAGATGAACGTTGATATTTGTTCCAAATGTCATCCCTTCTACACAGGGCGCCAGAAACTCATTGACACGGGAGGCCGCGTCGATAAGTTCCGCAAACGCATGGGCCAGCAAAAATAACCCGTGCAAGAGGAGCGACACAGCTCCTCTTTTTTTCAACAGGTAATAATGGACAATAAAGATGCAAAGCTAGACGATGTGAGCGCCGCCTGCAAGCGGACCAGCATTGGCGGGCAGGCCCTGATTGAGGGCCTCCTGATGCTCGGCCCCCACAAGCAGGCGATTGCGGTCAGAGAACCCTCAGGCGAGATCGCCGTGACGGTGAAAGATCGCTCCGCCAAAGCAAGCCGCTTTAATGTGCCATTCTTGCGAGGCGTGGTGCGCCTTGTCACCCAGATGAAAATCGGGATCGGCGCGCTCATGTTTTCCGCGGAAGCCGCCATGGGCGAAGAAGAGGCCGAAGCAGAAGAGCCGACACGCTTTGACCGCTTTGCCGAGGGCCATCCAAACTTCATGATGACCGCCACCCTAATTTTCTCACTGGGCATGTCCGTCGGGCTGTTTATTTTGCTCCCAAGCGCATTAACAGACCTCATCCGCCGCTTAACAGGCTTCGGCTTAGGCGAGACAAGAGGGAGCGCGGTGTTCTTACTGTCGCTCATCGAAGGCGTCGTGCGCATCCTTCTTTTCATTCTTTACCTCTGGTTGACCTCACGATCATCCGAAATTCGGCGCGTGTGGATGTACCACGGATCCGAACACAAGACCATTGCCTGCTACGAGGCGGGACTGCCGCTCACGGTCGACAATGTCCGAGGGCAAAGCCGTCTGCACCCGCGCTGCGGCACCTCCTTCTTGTTCCTTGTCATGATCGTGTCCATCTTGACGTTTTCAATCGTGGGACGCTATACGGTGTGGTTCAATATCCTCATCCGCCTGGCGCTCCTGCCCCTTATTTCAGGCATCTCCTACGAGCTCATCCGCTTTGCGGGCGCTCGGGACAACCGCCTGACGCGCGCATTATCCGCGCCCGGCCTTGCCCTGCAAAACCTCACGACGGCAGAACCCGACGATCCCATCATGGAAGTGGCGATCGAGGCCATGAAGGCCGTCATTCCTGACAACCCCGAAGATGACAACTGGTAGGGATCTTACTTTACGCTGTTATTTAGAAAAAGCCCAAAAGCAACTTCAAGATAAAGGCTTTACTTCGCCACGAGAAGAAGCACGACAGATCGTGTCCGGGGTCGCACATCTCGAGCTCGCCTATCAGCTCGCAAACCCAGACTACACATTTGATATAGACACCTTCAATCGTCTTAATAACGCACTGGCCCTTAGATTAGAACATGTCCCTCTCCAGCAGATCGCGGGCGGCGCCTGGTTTTATGACCTGTGGTTTCAAGTCTCAGATAAAGTGCTCTCACCCCGGCCTGAAACCGAGCTCCTGGTCGAGGAGGCCTATCGGTACAGCCGACAAATTAATAATAGGCAAGCGGCGGATCAACCGATTCGCATCCTCGATGCCTTCACCGGCACAGGGGCCGTGGGCATCAGTCTTTCACAGCGATTGTGGCGTGAGGGAATCCCCAATTATCTGGTGCTTTCGGATATTTCGCCTGAGGCGGCAAAGCTTGCCGAATCGAACTCGACAAGATACCTGGAAAGGGATGCGTTTCATGTAGAAACCTGTGACCTATGGCCTCGTGAGAATGGACGCTACGATCTTTTGACCGCCAATCCGCCCTACATACCGTCGGGCGAAATCGAGACACTCATGGCGGAAGTGTCCGTACACGAGCCGCATATAGCGCTTGACGGCGGCTTGGACGGCTTGTTGTATTATCGAAGGCTAGCCTTGGAAGCGCGGGATTATCTTCACGATGGCGGAGCGCTTTATATCGAGATCGGCGCGGGGCAAAGCGGCGAAGTCGAACAACTATTCCAAGAACAGGGATGGGAAAAGATGCGGGTCGTCAAGGACCTTTCGGGACATGATCGTATTCTTAGCTTTTGCCGCTGATGTAAAATGAAATCACAAACAATGGAGATTACCTAATAATGGACGTTGACCAATATTCAAAACTGACCACAAGCGAAGCGCGCTACGAGGAATTAACCGAATTGCTCCTTGACACAGAGCTTATGCGCGACCAGCAAGCGTATATCAAGTTGGTGAAAGAGCACGCAGAATTGC
>Ga0265294_10000264_pt1 | contig 68746 bp, 48 predicted proteins | sample MunlanPumphouse3_FD_192504 | JGI IMG/M metagenome (GOLD analysis project Ga0265294, IMG submission 192504) | Groundwater microbial communities from a municipal landfill in Southern Ontario, Canada - Pumphouse #3 | ecosystem: Environmental > Aquatic > Deep subsurface > Groundwater | place... | reverse complement strand
TCTTTTTACAAAGTTAGCTGATTGAACGCTGAAACTGGGTACTACTTGTGATTGAACAGCCGCAGATCTGGTTGTTGCAGGAGAGAATTCAATACCATAGTAACCATCAAGCCAGCCGCCAGCTACTTCACTTCTGATCAGATAACCATCGGCTTCACTGCTTGGTTTAATTACCAGGCTACCCTGCATGTTGAATGTCAAATCAATGGAAGCAGTAGTGCTGACATCACCTGCAAGGGTGGTTGTATAGAGTGTCATATCGTAGATAGCACTACTGGTTACAAAGTCTGCAAGCGTTTGCGGTGCAATGGAGAGGGTGTTGGTAGCCGCATCAAAACCGGCGATCACCTCTTCAGCATAATCGATACCGGTGATAATGAGCTGGTCAGCACTTTCTCCTTCAGCAATCGTCACCTCGAAATCAGCAGAGGGCTCACCCGAGAATTGACTTGGTCCTGTCATATTGAATGCACCAAGGAAATCAGCCTTTTCATAGATTGCCGGTTCTTCTGAGTAATAGAATTTTTCAGCAAAATCACCCACAATGGTACCATCTTCAAAGTGGAACATCAGCCCTAGTGTATAAACTGTTACTCCCTTTGCATTTACCTCCACTGTTGATTTCACCTCATCGCTTTGCGAGACATACAGCTCTTTCCCGAACACTTGTACGCCGATCGCCTGATTCTCTACCACTTTGAGTTTGTCTTCTTCCTCGTTGTAATAGAACGCAACTCCATAACCATTCGCATAGAGGTTCGACAGGTAATACAAGTCTTTGTATTCACTATCTTCGTTTTCGGGGTCAACATCAACTGCTTTAGACAAAGATTGATTCCAACTACTGTTAAACGCAACTGATTCATATTCCCCAACTTCACCTTCTATCTCCACATATTCAAGATCATTGAAATCTTCAATTTTCATGTTTGCAGCGAAAAAAGCATCTTTCGTCAAATAGATCACCGTTGGATTATCCGCAGGATATTTACCTCCATCCTGATAACCCGCCATACTGAAGTATAGTGAATTTGGACCAAAAGTAATCACATCTCCTGCAATTTTTCCGAGTGGATAGGTTGTTTTATTCTCAGAAAGATTCCGATACACTGAACCGATTGAGATCATTCCATATCCCCAGTCTACACCGATATCATGCGCATACATGAATACCTCCTTGGTTGCATTGTCAATCTCAATAATGGATATGTAATCATTGCTTTCATCAAAATCACCCGGTGCATTATAGGGATAACCATCATAAATACCATCTGCATCTGGCTCTCCATCACCGGAAGGAACTTTATATGCATTTTTCATTCGATAACGTACCATCCCGGTCACTTCAGCTCTTTCAGCTTCAACATACATGGGTAAGAGACTTACACCGAATAAAGTAGCAAAGGTTCCGTCAATATAAATCAATGGCTCCGCAGTAGGTGTCCACTTAATCCGCGTGACCTGGGTTGCGACATAGGGAGCGGCAGAACCATAGATATTCACGAATTCTTCTCCCTGAACGGATAAACGTAACTCATAAGTCTTCCCCTCTAAAGCATTTGGAAAACTGACCGTAAAATCCTTTTCAGCCTCACCATCCGCAAAGCTGACAGTGGAAGGAGCATTAAACACATCGTCAGTGTTTAAATAGACTGTAATAGGCACATCGATCGCCCCGGTTGTTGAAGCACGGGCTATCGTCAAGGTGATTTGCGTCGGTTCAGTGGGTTCCAGTTCAAATACTGCCTGGTTTGTGCTCGGGAAAAATACGCCTTGAGTTGTTCCATCAAGCTTTTCAGCCGGTTCGTAAATCGGACCATCATCTTTACATGAATAAAGTGACGTAATGGCGAAGAGTACCGCCAATATTCCCAAAAGATATTTATTTTTTTTCATAACTATATTCACTTTATTATTTAGTTAGCAAATTCACCAATTGGAGTAGGTGTTGATACCGTACCAGTAGGATCAGGATTGTTGTATCCTTCAAGAGCTGCATTGGCATCCATTTCACTGATAGGGATAACCAGGTTCCAGTTGGGTTTGATGCCCTTCACATTCATCTTGAAATTGTCCGCAGGTGCATTTGTACCTTCGTAATTCTGGACGATATCCGGTTTGATACGTTTTGCAGACGGGAAGGCATTGCCTTCACCCCAGAATTCAATCCGCATTTGTGTGAGTACTTCAAGCTGGAAAGCACGTTGATCACCGGTGGTAAAGTTATAATCGGGTTGACGGTAGCTTTGCATGAATGAATTCAACTTTGCCAATCCGGCAGCGACACCCTGAGACATGCCCACGGCTTCCGCTTCAATGAGGTACATCTCTTCCACACGCATCACCGGTACGTCAACGGCTCCACCGATGCTGTAGGTTTCCCAATCACCCTCTCTGCAACGGAATTTGAGTGACAAATAGGCCGGTGCATCGTTGATATAATCAACATCACGTGATGTTTTGTAATTGTGGAAAGCATACTTGTCGGGGTGTAAGAATGTGTTCTTCCGGAAATCGTTGTCCGCGATCTTATCATAGAGTGAACGATCGATACCCGGCCTGGTCAGTGAAGAATAACCCCAGTCGGCTTCGCCGGAAATCCAGCCTGTAAAGTTGGCCAGGTTTTGCATGCCTTCGGCAGGATAATTCACATACCACATCCATGCCTGGTTGGCAGTGTTGAATCCGGATTTCTCATCTTCCCATTGCGATGCTGTTACGGGAGTACCCCCAAATTCAGTGATCGCTTTGCCTGCAAATTCAGCGGCCTTGTCGTATTGTTCATCCCAGAGATAAACCTTGGCTTTGATGCCATACACAACTGCTAAGCCGGGGAAGAGTCTTGAAGGGGGTGTGTAGCCATCCATCAGGGCTTCCGCTTTCTCGAGATCAGAGAGGATGAATTCCATCATTTGTTCGCGAGTTAACCGCGGGTTGTTTTTGGCGTCATCACCGGTGGTACCTTCAGTTACCAATGGCACTGTCAATCCTTTCACTTTCGAAACGTCCGTATAGATGTTTTCTACCGGTTCAAAGAATACCATGAGCATATAATAGTTGAATGCACGGTTTGCATAAGCTACACCTGCTGCCCCCTTGATTGCAGGAGTCAAACTCTCATCTTCAATATCCACTGCAGCAATTACATCGTTTGCCGATTTAATGAGTTTGTAGAGCGTAAACCAAGGCAGATATGCAAAATAGCTTGTCTCTCCGAAAGCCCTATCAAAGGTATTGTAATTCCGATACCAGTCATATCCGGAGTTTTCACCAAGCGGGAACATATCACCCAGCATCTCAGTTTGTGCAATCATAAACTGAGGATAAGACATGTCTGTCTCATGAACCTGGTCATCATATACAAAATAGCCCTTGGACATTTGCGATGGTATACCGTTCAGGGATGCTTCCAAAGCTGAAGCCGAAGCTCCGATTTGCTCGGAGGTTGCGGTATCCCCTTCTGGAAATGTCTCTTCGATACAGCTGTTAAACGCCAAGCCCGACACAGCCAATATCAATAATAATAATATATTTTTTTTCATTTTCATATCAGTTAATTTGTTTAGAAATTAAGTGTAATACCACCGGAAATAGTCCTCATCGGCGAATAATAGGTTGCATTGGTCGTTGAACTATATGATTGACGAGGATCGAATCCCTTGCGTTTTGACCAATAGAATACGTTCTCAACAGAACCGTACAAACGGATGGAGTTAATTTGCATCTGTTTGGTCCATTTTGCGGGAAGGGTATAGCCCAGATTCATGTTTTCAATGTTCAAATAACTGGCATCTGTCAGGAAACGAGTCGATGAACCGGCACTGTATAAATCACCAAACATAAAACGAGGAATTTCACTTGAATTGTTTTCAGGTCCCCATGCATTCAACAGATCCTCATGGAAGTTGAATCCTGTATTAGAGCTTGTTGGTGATGACATAAAGCTGGCATAGGTACCATCATATTGTTTTCCTCCAAGCTGATAGGAAAAGTTAATATTAAAATCAAATCCATATGCCTGTAAGGTTGTACCAAAACCACCAAACATTTTGGGAATGGTTGTCTCATTGTTTACATAATAGTCGGCATCTGCATACGTTGCGGTTGCTTCACGACCGGTAATGTTACCTTCTTCATCCACAATGTTTTTGTACCACATTGACTGACCATCTTCATCAATACCGGCAAATTCCTTCAATCTCCAGGAATACATTGGAAGGTCTTCGGCAATAAAGAAATTGCCACTTGTATACCCTTTGTATTCATTTCCGGAGGCATCATATTCAGAAGCGGTTTTTTTGTCTTCATGGAGAAGAGTGATCTCATTCTTCAGGGTGGAAAGGTTGAAATTCACATCCCATGAGAAATTTCTTTGCTTCACGATGTTGGCAGCTAGTTCCAATTCAACACCCGTGTTATACATATCACCAATATTGTCGAAATAGCTTGAATAACCCAAAGAAGGAGCTACTGAGAAAGAGAACAACATGCCGGTTGTTTTCCGGTGGAAATATTCTAAACTACCTGAAATACGTTTAAACAGGGAGAACTCTGTTCCAATATTGAAGTTTGAGTTGGTTTCCCATGTAATATCTTTTGTTCCTTTCGATTCAAAAGCAGTACCGATATTTCCGGAAGAGTTGGTGATGTTAAAAACGTCTGTATAACGGTAAGAACCGATGGCATCATTACCCTGAACACCATATGATGCTTTCAATTTCAGTTCGTCAACCCAATCAACATTGAACCAGTCTTCCTGATTGATCAACCATGCACTACCCAAAGACCAGAAGTTACCCCAACGGGAATCCGGGTGGAAACGCGAAGAGGCGTCTCTACGGTAAGATGCGGAAGCAAAGATACGGTTGTCGTAGTTATACTGTAAACGCGTAAAATAACCTTCACTGTTATAGCGGGATTTGTATGAGTACGCACTTTGTCCGTCTTGTATAGCACCCCCCAATTCTTTGTTGCTCTGAGAGAACATCTTCGACTTATCAGCATAGAGATATGCATAAGTACTGTTGAAATACTCATGGCCCAACAAAGCTTCAAAATTATGCAGACCAAAATAGGTGGAATAATTCAATAATTGCTGGAAGTTTACATCATAAGAGCGTCCGTGTGCTTTTGAAACAGTACCGCCAGTAGTGTCGAACTGGCCATAGTAGGGATTGTAAACGTATGTGGTACGTGTTTCATCCAGGTTTTGTGTGCCATTGATGGTCAATGTCAAGCCGGGCATGAAGGTAATATTCGCAAAGCCGGAACTTGAGAATGCATTTCCCTCAGAATTCACGGTATTCAGGTAGCTGTCCATAATGGGATTCGCATCCGAGATGAAAGGACGTGAACGACCGGCATTCATGCCATTACCGTAGTCCATCATTTCGAAGCCGTCACCATCTACCATAATAGTACCGTCAGGATTACGAAGATAAGCAGGATAAATTGGAGGGAGCTGAGAAGTGAATGCCCAGATATTTCCAGACGATGTACTGGAACCGTTGTTGCTAAGGGAGTTATGGTCAAATCTCGCATACGAGATGTTTCCACCCACTTTCAGCCATTCTTTTGCCTGATAGTCCGCTCTTAAACGAGTGGTGAAACGTTCCATATCGGAAGCCTTTGTAATACCTTCATTGTTGAGATAACCGAGAGATGCGAAAAATGAAGATTTCTCATCGCTACCGCTGATCGACAGGTTATACTCCTGGCGTAAACCGGTGCGCGTACCCGCTTTCTCCCAATCGTCGGGCAAGAGCAGATAATCAGTTCCTCGATAGTTCTCAACACGGCCCAATGTTGCTTCAGGATTCAATTTCCCATTCAAGCCAATGAGCAACTGACCTTCAGGATAAGAATAGACGTTGTATCCCAAACCTCCGTTACCCTGATCACCAAACAAGTTTGCATTGGCTTTCAGCCAGCTCTCTTCCGCGCTAAGACCCAGGTTCATATGGTATCTTGACAGAGCACCATAATGCATCTCGTAATACTGTGCCGGATTTGTTATGACATCATAATGTTGTAACGCCCTGGCGTTTGATCCATATTTAGCATCAAAAGTGATCACAGCATCACCCCTGCCAGTTGCCTTTTTTGTGGTAATCATGATCACACCATTCGCTCCTCGTGCACCGTATAAAGCGTTTGAAGCTGCATCTTTCAATACTGTCATTGATTCCACGTCGTTGGGATTCAAATTACTCAAATCACCACTGTAAGGTGCACCATCAACGATGATCAATGGATCGTTACCTGCATTCAGTGAGCTGAACCCACGAATTTTGATCGAAGCTGTTGACCCGGGAGCACCGCTGTTGGATGTCAACTGCAATCCTGGCACAGCACCGGCTAAGGCATTTGTAACACTTGTTACCTGCGACTTGCTCAATTGTTCGGAATCGACAACTTTAGCAGAGCCGGTGAATGCCGATTTTTTCGCCGTACCGAAAGCCACAACCAATACTTCGTCCAATAATTCAGAATCGGGTACCAGTTCAACTCTCATATTTGCACTAACGGGTAATTCCTGTGTTTCATAACCAACATAAGAAACGACAAGTGTACTGTTTGAAGGAGCCGATAAGGTGAAAATACCATCTATATCGGTAACAGTACCCTGGGTAGTTCCCTTAATTTGTATGGTAGCACCAATTGCAGGATCTCCGTTCTCATCCACAACAGTACCCCGTACCTGCGTCTGAGCAGATATAATCCCTATTCCCAAAAAGAAAAGGGATAAAAACATCATTAGTTTTCTTTTCATAAACTCTACTTTTAAATTAATCACATTATTCAATTTTTTTTCAATTTTTCTAAGCCTCTAGTATGACTATAAGGGAATGGTGGTTTGAATCAATTGAAAAATGACTTTTAAGGTACTTACAGTAATTTTTCTTTTAATAGCTTTATTCCAATATTAACATACTTATAGAGTACCATCTATTACGCAAATATATGGCAATTATTTTAATTACATATTTTTTTGGACATTTTTTTAAATAAAATGTCATTATGTTTAGCACTTACCTCATTTTTTCATATTTGTTGGCATGAGAAAATAAAAATCCCAGCTCAATGCACTCTTCACTTTTAACAAATGATAAACCTTTACACAATCAACCTTATAAAAAAAGGACAAAGATAAATTATAATGACACATGATGCAACTTTAAGAGCGTTAAACTGCGATTTTTTAACATGATTAGAGCACATTTTTTTGAAAAATGACAGAATAAAGGGTTGTTCTGCAACTAAAAGTAAACCGCTTAGTCATATGATCGATGGCCCATAACTTTCACCTATGGGAAGTTGATACAGATAGATCCCGTTGTTAAAACAAAAAAAAACCACCCCGAAGGGTGGTTCATTTAAATCCTACGTTTCAATTTCTTTATTTCTCGATAGCGAGTAGCTCCACGTCGAAGATCAGGTTGGAGAAAGGCTTGATGGTGCCACGGTCGGCAGAGCCATAAGCGAGATCATACGGAACATAGAGTCTCCACTTCGATCCTACCGGCATCAGCTTGAGGGCTTCCGTCCAGCCGGCAATCACCTGTGTCACACCAAAGGTGGCTGGCTCACCACGATCAACGCTGCTGTCGAAGACGGTACCGTCGATCAGGGTGCCGTGATAATGTACCTTCACACGGTCGGTTTCGGTGGGCATCGGGCCGTTGCCGGCACGGATGATCTCATACTGCAATCCGCTGGGAAGAGTTACCACGCCCTCTTTGGCTCCGTTCTCAGCCATAAAGGCGTCACCGGCAGCGATGCTCTCCTGGTGTTGTACCTTGAGATCCTCCTCCTGACGCTTCTGCTGTTCAGCCTGTGCTTTCTCGGCAGCTGTCTGCACCATGCCGTTGGCATCCATCTTGCTGATGGCCAGCTCCTGGTTCTTCAGCGCGGAGATGATCCCGGCCAACACCTGATCCTTATTGACGCTCTTAGTGGAGTCACTGCCAAAAAGCATTTCGTTGAACTGCGGTAACATCATTTGTGAGAACTGTACACCGATGCTCAATCCATTGGCATAGGGAGACTTCTCCTCCAGATCAATGGCTTCGGTAAGTCCCTTGATAAACTGATTGAGACGAGGTCCGTTGATCTTGTTGAGAGAGTCGAGCTTCACCTTCAACTCCTTCTCCAGCGCTTCTTTCTGTGTAGAGTCGGCAGAGGCAATCCGCATCTGATAGTCGTACTCAATCCCTGAGGTGCTTTGGATGACACCTTGCTGCTCCAGAAACTGTACCAGTCCCTGATCAGTCATACTCACACCGTATGCGTAAGATACGCTGTCAACGGAGTTCTTCAGTGATGTCTTGGGGGTAGAGGCTCCGCCACAGGAAACCATCATCACCGCCATCACGGCTGCGGCACTCATCGTGCCCAAAATTGTTTTCTTCATATTGTTCTTCTATTTGTTTGTTGAAAATCTCATTTTCTCTGGATACACTCTTCCTTCAGGGGAACTATTCAATGCCGAGCAGTTCCACTTCAAAGATAAGGGTGGAGTTTGGTTCGATGGAGTTGCCGGCACCCTGTTCACCATAAGCAAGGTGAGAGGGGATAAAAAGACGCCATTTCGATCCTACCGACATCAGTTGCAATGCTTCCACCCAGCCCTTGATCACCTGGCTCACACCAAACAGTGCCGGCTGACCACGCTGCACGGAACTGTCGAAGACGGTGCCGTCGAGTAACGTCCCGTGATAGTGACATTTCACCTGATCGGTGGCAGCCGGTATGGCTCCGTCACCCGCTGTCAGCACCTCGTACTGCAGGCCACTGGAGAGGGTCACCACCTTTTCATTCTTGCTGTTTTCAGCCAGAAAGGCTTTTCCAGCTTCCAGGTTACGGGTCAGCATCTCATCCTGACGCTGGCTGAAAAACGCCTGGATCACCTGGTTGGCTTCCTGTGGCGACATCGATGGAGTTGTATTGTTGACGATGCTGTTGAAAGCATCGGTGAAAGAGGGCACATCAATATTGCGCAATCCCGAATTCATCAGATTTGAGGCCATACTCATCCCGAGGGCATAACTTAATTTATCCATTCACTTTTTCCTTTTTAGATAGTTGGGCACAAAAGTACGATTTTATGTTGAATTATCTCCTTTTACGACAATAAAAAACTAATTTTGCCGTATCAGCAGATAACAGAACCAATTGATGAAAAAGAAATTAGTGATACTGACAGGTGCCGGGATGAGTGCCGAAAGTGGTATCGCCACCTTCCGTGACTCCGGGGGATTGTGGGACCGATATCCGGTAGAGCAGGTGGCAACCCCCGAAGGATTTGCCGCTGACCCGGGTCTGGTCCTCGATTTTTACAACATGCGCCGTCATGAGTTGCTGAAAGCCAGACCCAACGGGGGGCACCTGGCTCTGGCCGCGATGGAGAAGGATTTTGAGGTGCAGATCATCACCCAGAACATCGACAACCTGCATGAACAGGCGGGCAGCAGCAGAGTGATCCACCTGCACGGTGAACTGATGAAAGCACGTTCCACGGGCGATGAAACACTTGTGTATGAGCTGGACCCGGACGATTGTGACATTCACCCGGGTGACTGCTGTGAGAAGGGATTCCAGCTGCGACCCCATATCGTCTGGTTCGGCGAGGCGGTACCCATGATGGCGGAAGCAGAACGGATCACCCGGCAGGCCGACATCTTCGTCATCATCGGCACCTCCATGAACGTCTATCCCGCCGCAGGACTACTGGATGATGTGCGGAGGAATGTGCCGGTCTATCTGATCGACCCCAAAGATGTGGTCACACGACGTTACGACATCCACCATATCCGCAAGGGGGCTACTGAAGGGGTGAAGGAACTCCAAAGGTTGCTGACTTAATTGAATTTCGCTTTGAAACTCCCCGTTTTTTTGTAATTTCGCTTCTTTAAACACCAAAGAAAAAGCCCGTGGCAAAAAAGATAGCTGAGACACCGATGATGATGCAATATGTCGAGATCAAAAAGAAACATCCCGATGCCATCCTGCTGTTCCGCGTGGGCGACTTTTATGAGACCTTCTCCGACGACGCCATCATAGCCTCCGAGATACTGGGTATCACTCTCACCCGCCGCGCCAACGGCGCCGCCCAGTTCGTGGAGCTGGCGGGGTTTCCCCACCACGCGCTCGACACCTACCTGCCCAAGCTGGTACGTGCCGGTAAGAGGGTGGCCATTTGCGACCAGCTGGAGGATCCCAAACTGACCAAGAAGCTGGTGAAGCGGGGCATCACCGAGCTGGTGACCCCCGGCGTCTCCATCAACGACACCATCTTGAATCACCGGGAGAACAACTTTCTCGGCTCACTTCATATCGGCAAAAACAACCGCTACGGCATCGCCTTCCTCGACATCTCCACCGGTGAGTTTCTCACCGCCGAAGGGGAACGGCCCGACGTCGACAAGCTGCTCGCCGGCTTCTCACCCAAGGAGCTGCTGGTAGAAAGGGGCAACAGAAGAAAGGTGGAGGAGACCTTCGGCAGCGGATGGCTTCTCTCGGAACAGGAGGACTGGATCTTCACCGACGAGGCTGCACGCGACCGACTGCTGGCTCACTTCGGCACCAAAAACCTCAAGGGGTTCGGCGTGGAGCACCTGCCACTGGGCATCATCGCCTCGGGAGCGATCATACACTACCTCGATCTCACGCAACACCGGCAGATCGAACATATCAATGCCCTCAGCCGGATAGAGGAGGAACGTTACATGCGGCTCGACCGCTTCACCGTGCGCAGCCTCGAGCTGGTCACTCCCATGAACGAGGGGGGCAAGACGCTGCTCAGCGTGCTTGACAGGACCCTTTCACCCATGGGCTCCCGCCTGCTGCGGCGATGGTTGCTCTTTCCTTTAAAAGAGGAGAAAGAGATCAATGAACGGCTCAACGTGGTGGAGAACTTCTTCCGGCAACCGGAGCTCAAGGAGCTGCTGACAAAACAGATCACATTGATTGGCGACCTGGAACGGGTCATCTCCAAGGCGGCAGTGGGTCGCATCACACCGCGCGAGGTGGTACAGCTCAAGGTGGCGCTCACCGCCCTGGAGCCGATCCGTGAGGCGTTCCTCACCTCAGAGAACAAGAGCCTGGAGGAGATGGGCAGGAAGATGGACCCCTGCGCTCCTTTGAGCGTACGCATTGATAAAGAGATCACCGCCGATCCTCCGGCACTGATGCACAAGGGTGGATTCATCGGCAAAGGAGTTGACACTGAACTTGATGAACTGCGGCAGATTGCCTACAGCAGCAAGGATTACCTGATGCAGATCCAGCAGCGCGAGAGTGAACGCACCGGGATACCTTCGCTGAAAGTGGCCTTCAACAATGTCTTCGGCTATTACATCGAGGTTCGTAACACCCACAAGGAGAAGGTACCGGAGGGTTGGATCCGTAAGCAGACGCTGGTAAGCGCCGAGCGCTACATCACCGAGGAGCTGAAAGTGTATGAGGAGAAGATACTGGGGGCGGAGGAGAAGATCATCGCCCTGGAGAACCGGATCTATGCCGCCCTGGTGGAAGATATCCTTCACTATATCCCGGCAATTCAGGTCAATGCCGCCCTCATCGCACGGATCGACTGCCTCCTGGCTTTCGCCACAGCGGCCGGTCAGTATCATTACATCCGACCGATGATCAATCGCTCCGATGCCATCGAGATCCACAACGGTCGCCACCCGGTAATAGAGCGCGAGCTGCCACCCGACGAGCCCTATATCGCCAACGACCTCTTCCTCGATAACAACACCCAGCAGATCATCATCATCACCGGCCCCAACATGGCAGGTAAGTCGGCGCTGTTACGTCAGACGGCCCTGATCACACTGATGGCACAGATCGGCTCCTTCGTGCCCGCCGAAGCGGCTACCATCGGGCTGGTAGACAAGATCTTCACCCGCGTGGGTGCCTCCGATAACATCGCTCTGGGCGAGTCCACCTTCATGGTGGAGATGAACGAGGCGGCCAGCATCCTCAACAACCTCTCCGAGAGAAGCCTCATCCTCTTCGATGAACTGGGACGCGGCACCAGCACCTACGATGGCATCTCCATCGCCTGGGCCATCGTCGAATATATCCATGAGCACCCCAGGGCACGAGCCAAGACGCTCTTCGCCACCCACTACCACGAGCTGAACGAGATGGAGAAATCGTTCAGGCGGATCAAGAACTATAATGTGGCGGTGAAGGAGATTGACAACAGGGTGATCTTCCTCCGCAAGCTGATGCCCGGTGGCAGCGAGCACAGCTTCGGGATCCACGTGGCACGCATGGCAGGTATGCCCCAGAGCATCACCCGTCGTGCCGACGCCATCCTGGGAGAGATGGAATCGAATGGCAGGAAAGAGGGGATCAGCAAGCCGATCAACGACTTCATCGGCAAACGCGAAGGATACCAGCTGAGCTTCTTCCAGCTCGACGACCCCATCCTCAGTCAGGTACGCGATGAGATCCTCAACCTCGACGTCAACAACCTGACCCCTCTCGAAGCACTCAATAAACTGAACGAAATCAAGAAAATTGTAAAAGGAAAATAATCACTCTCCCGCAGGCAGCTGAAGGATGTCACTCTTTCAGCACCATAGGGAGCACCCTACCCCACAGGCATGTACAACGAAACAAACCACTACGAGACCATGCGCGCCGGCCGCATAGAGGTGATCTGCGGATCCATGTTCTCCGGCAAGACCGAAGAGCTGCTGCGCCGCCTGCGTCGCGCACGCATCGCCCGCCAGAAGGTGGAGATCTTCAAACCGGCACTCGACACCCGCTACTCGCAGGAGGAGGTGGTGTCGCACGATCGCAACGCCATCCTCTCCACCCCCGTGGAGCACTCCAGCAACATCCTGCTCCTCTCCTCCGGCGTGGAGGTGGTCGGCATCGACGAGGCACAGTTCTTCGACGAGGGACTGGTCAGTGTCTGCCAGCAGCTGGCCGACCAGGGGGTGCGGGTGATCATCGCCGGCCTCGATATGGATTTCCGGCGTGTACCCTTCGGCCCCATTCCGGGCCTCTGCGCCATTGCCGACGACGTGATCAAGGTGCATGCCATCTGCGTGCGCTGCGGCAGCCTGGCCAGCTACTCCCACCGGCTGGTGAAGAACGACCGTCAGATCATGCTGGGGGAGACCGAGGAGTACCAGCCTCTTTGCAGGGAATGTTACCGAAAGGCAACCACATGAGCGAAGTGCGAACATACAGTTTTTAAATCGATGTTAAACAAATAGAATGGTGGATTGTTATTCCTTGAGGAGTACCAAAACAGGAACTTTCATCGAATAGAAAAAATATTCATTTAAAACAACGACTTATGAAACTGAAAAAAATCTTTTTTGCAGCCCTTCTGATCACTGCATTTACCACTACCCTACAGGCACAGAGTTATAACTCCGCATTTGGTGTGCGCCTGGGTTATGACAACGGTCTTACCCTGAAGAAATTCTTAGCACCGGCCAGTGCTGCCGAGTTCATCCTTTCAGCCTCACCCCGTCATTTCCAGCTGACAGGTCTCTATGAATACCAGCTGCCGGTGGAAGGTACATCCAACCTGGACTGGTACCTCGGTATCGGTGCTCACCTGGGTGGCATCCACAAGGACAGGGATAACTATGACGGCTCACTTCTGTTGGGAGCAGACCTGATCGCAGGCCTGGAGTACATCTTCCCCAGTGCACCCTTCACTGCCTCACTCGACTGGAAACCGTCGTTCAACTTCACCAACAACTACAACGACTACTGGTACAGCGGCTTTGCACTCAGCCTACGCTACACATTCAGATAGGCTCCAAGTGTAATAAACTCATAGGACCGCTCTCAACCGAGAGCGGTTTATTTTTGTAGAAATCCACATAATTGTGGTACTTTTGTACCCATGCAATCGAAGAGAGAAGATAATAAAAAAGCGACGTTTCTCGACAACCTCAACGAGGCGCAGCGGGCCGCCGTGGAGTTCTGCGACGGACCCTCGCTGGTGATCGCCGGCGCCGGTTCGGGGAAAACACGCGTGCTTACCTATAAGATCGCCTGGCTCCTGGAGCAGGGTCTCCCCCCCTACTACCTCCTGGCACTCACCTTCACCAACAAGGCAGCCAGAGAGATGAAAAACCGTATCGCTGAACTGGTGGGAGAAAAACAGGCCCGACGCCTATGGATGGGTACCTTCCACGCCATCTTCTCACGCATCCTGCGCAACGAGGCGGAAGCCATCGGCTTCCAGTCCAATTTCACCATCTTCGATGCCTCCGACTCCAAGAATCTGATCAAGCTGATCATACGGGAGATGGAGCTCGACGACAAGCAGTACAGACCGGGAGGGGTGCACAACCAGATCTCGAGGGCGAAGAACAGTCTGATCACCCCCGCCATGTATGCCTCCAACGGTGAGCTTCAGGACTACGACCGGCAGGCACGCCGACCGGCCATCAGTGAGATATACAGCCGCTACCAGCAACGACTGCGTTCAGCCAACAGCATGGACTTCGACGATCTGCTGATGTATACCAACATCCTCTTCCGCGACCATGCCGAGATCCTGGAGCGTTACCGCAACCAGTTTCAGTTCATCCTGGTGGATGAGTACCAGGACACCAACTTCGCACAGCATCTCATCGTGAAGCAGCTGGCTGATAAGCACCACCGTGTTTGCGTGGTAGGTGACGACGCCCAGAGCATCTACTCCTTTCGCGGCGCCAACATCGACAACATCCTGAAGTTCAAATCCAACTATCCGGAGACACAGGTCTTCAAGCTGGAGCAGAACTACCGATCCACACAGAACATCGTGAACGCGGCCAACAGCCTTATCAAGAAGAACAGCGAGCAGATCTTCAAGGAGGTCTTCTCCACCAACGAGGTGGGAGAGAAGATCGAAGTGAAGAGCGCCTTCTCCGACTTCGAAGAGGGGCTGATCGTCGCCAACAAGATCAGTCGTATGCGCATCGAGAAGCATATCCCCTACAGTGACTTCGCCATTCTATACCGTACCAATGCACAGTCGCGCATCTTTGAGGAGTCGCTGCGCAAGAACAACATCCCCTACCGCATCTACGGGGGACTCTCATTCTACCAGCGAAAAGAGATCAAGGATGTGATCAGTTACTTCCGCCTGATCGTCAACCCGAACGATGAGGAGGCGTTCCGCCGCATCATCAACTATCCCTCCCGGGGTATTGGCGAGGTGACGGTAAGGAAAATATCTTACGCGGCACAGCAACAACAGGTCAGCCTCTGGCAGGTGGTGGCGGCACCTGCTGCACACTCACTGGATGTACATAGCGGTACGGCAAGTAAGATTGAAAAGTTTCACTCTCTTATCAGTGGCTTCATCGAACAGAATGAAACCCTCAACGCCTTTGAACTGGCACAGGAGGTGATCCGCAAGAGTGGTATCGCCGCCGAAGCGTACGAAGACATGACACCTGAGGGGATGAGTCGCACCCAGAATATCCAGGAGCTGCTCAACGCGATGAGCGAGTTTGTCTCCACACGACAGGAACAGGGGGAGGAGCACAACCGGCTGACCGACTTTCTCTCGGAGGTCTCACTGCTCACCGACCAGGATACCGACCGGGAGTCAGAGAACGAGAAGGTGACGCTGATGACGGTTCACTCCGCCAAGGGTCTCGAGTTCAGCCACATCTTCGTGGTGGGAATGGAGGAGGATCTCTTCCCCTCCTCGATGGCCCGCACCGAGATGCGGGGGCTCGAAGAGGAAAGACGTCTCTTTTATGTGGCCCTCACGCGTGCCAGAGAGTCCTGCACCATCACCTATGCCAAAAGTCGTTTTCGGAACGGACAGACCAACCCCGCGCGGGAGAGCCGCTTCCTGAAAGACATCGATCCGGCCTATCTCAACATGGACCGACAGACCACCTCCGGCATGGCCCGTGCAGCTGAGGCAGACGATTTCTGGGGGTCGATGCGGGATCAGCGGCTTGAAAAGCAACGGAGCATCACGCCTCCTAAAAAAGGGGTGCCCCTTCAACAGACACAATCTTCTATTCCACTCTCGAAGGAGGCAAAAGAGCTCCAGGAAGGCGATACCATCGAGCATGAACGGTTTGGTCGCGGTGTGGTCACCACCATCGAGATGGGTGGCAGCGATCGCCGTGCTTTTGTCGATTTTGAATCGGCCGGCAAGAAGCAGCTGCTGCTCAAGTTCGCCCGCTTCACCATCGTAGGGCGATCAGAATAAGTGTTTGCATACACCTGTAAGAGTCTATACAGTTAAACATCCAACACCGGTTATAGATCCAGCAGGGCCTTCTCCCCGCTGCTGCCACTGAACAGCAACTCCAGGGGACTCTCCAGCAGACGTTTCACCCGTACCAGGAAGCTGACAGAGTCCTTGCCATCAATCACCCGGTGATCGTACGACAGGGCCACATACATCATCGGCCGGATCACCACCTGACCCTCAACGGCTACCGGCCGCTCAAGGATGTTGTGCATCCCCAGGATGGCCGACTGCGGGGGGTTGATGATAGGTGTCGACATCATGGAACCGAACACCCCCCCGTTGGTCACGGTAAAAGTGCCCCCGGTCATCTCCGGGATCGACAGCTTGCCGCTGCGCGCCTTCTCAGCCACCAAGGCGATGGCCTTCTCAATCTCCGCCAGGGTGAGACTCTCCACATTGCGGATCACCGGCACCATCAGCCCCTTGGGTGCACTCACCGCCACTGAGATATCGGCATAGTCGTAGGTCACCAGGTTCTCACCATCCATCATGGCATTCACGTTGGGATACTCGCGCAGGGCAAGAGCACAGGCCTTCAGGAAGAAAGACATCATCCCCAGCTTGATGCCATGCTTCTCCACAAACTGATTCTGATAACGCTTGCGTAGATCCATAATCGGTTTCATATCCACCTCGTTGAAGGTGGTGAGCATGGCGGTCTCATTCTTCACCGACACCAGCCGTTCGCTCAGCTTACGACGCAGCGAGCTCATCCGCTCACTGCGGCTCTCCCTGCTTGCCGGGTGTCGCAGGCTGGCAGGAGCGGCTGAGCCTGCAGTGGTCATCACCGCCTCCACATCTTCACCTCTGAGACGACGGAGTCCCTGAATCACATCCTCCACTGAGAGACCATTCTCCTCCATCATCTTCGCGGCCAGCGGCGTCATCTTCACCTGGTCGTAGGCGGGGGCGGGACCCTCCGAAGGGGTTCCCTGCGTCGTCTCAGCTTTTACAGCCGGCTTTTCCATCTCCTGGACTTCGACCTCTTCGGTATGTTCGTCAGGGACACTCTCATTGGATGATTCTGCCACCGGTTCAGTCTCTACTCCTGTCTCTTCGGGTTGCACCGAAGTATCGATCACACAGGCCACCGCGCCCACCTCCAGCATCTCCCCCTCGGGAGCCTTGAAGGTGATCCTGCCCGATTCGTCGGCCACCAGCATCAGGGTTGCTTTTTCCGACTCCAGCTCGGCGATCTCGCTGTTCTTCCTGACTACTGAACCATCGGCCACCAGCCAGCGTGTGAGTTCAACATGGGTGATTGATTCTCCGGGACTCGGTATCTTGATCTCTACTTTTGCCATTGTTTTTATGATTGAATGAGATTGACTCAGTTTGACTTCGATTGATATAGATTGAGAGTTGCATCAATGCGATGTGGTGTCGATCGCCTGTTGGATGATCGTTGCCTGATTGATCTTATGCTGTGCTGTCAACCCTTCAGCCGTGACACCGCTGGCGGGACGACCGATGAGCCGCAGACGACAATCGCCCAGTTGCTGCTTAATGAAAGTAGCCCCTCCCATATTGAGGGGTTCCTCCTGCACCCATACCCACTCGGCGTCCGCAGGATAGCCCGCCGTCACCGCTTTCAGCTGCTTCTCCGGGAAGGGATAGAGTTGCTCAATCCGGATGATCGCAAGGTCATCCTTCTCAGCCTCACGTCGTGCCGCTTCCAGCTCGTAATAAATCTTACCGCTACAGAACAGCAGCCGTCTCACCCTCGACGCGTCGCCGGCAACCGCATCACCAATCACCTCCCGAAAGTCACCCTCGGTGAAGTCGGATAGAGAGGAGGTACACTCCGGATGACGCAGTAGGCTCTTGGGTGTGAAGAGGATCAGCGGAACCCGGATATCGCGATGGAGCTGTCGTCTCAACACATGGAAGAAGTTGGCCGGTGTGGTGCAGTTCACCACCTGAAGATTCAGGTTGGCACAGAGACTGAGGAATCGTTCCAGGCGCCCACTGGAATGCTCGGCACCCTGACCCTCGTAGCCATGGGGCAGCAGCATCACCAGCCCCGACTTGATACCCCACTTCTCCTGTGCGGCAGCGATATACTGATCCACGATCACCTGTCCCACATTGTAAAAGTCACCAAACTGTGCCTCCCAGATGGTGAGTCCCTCAGGGTGTGCCAGTGCGTAGCCATATTCAAACCCCAGGATACCATATTCGTTGAGTGGCGAGTTGTAGACACGCACGGCAGCCTGTTCTCCACCCAGTTTCTTCAAAGGAAAATATTTCTCCTGGCCATCCTCGGTGATGATCTCAGCATGACGGTGCGAGAAGGTGCCCCGTTCAGAGTCCTGACCACTCAATCGTACCGTATGTCTCTCCCACGCCAGTGATGCGTATGCCATCAGCTCACCCATGGCCCAGTCGTAAGAATCACTCTTGATCATCGCTGCACGCTGGGCAAACAAGCGTAACGTCTTATTGAAAAACTTCCGGTCATCCGGCAGTGTGGTGATCCGCTCCGCCAATTGCAGGAACAGCTCCTTCGGGATACGGGTCTCCGTGGGTTTTTCAAAATCAGTCACCTCAGGAAAGCGTATATCCTTGTATATGCCGGCGAAAAAGGGTTGCAGGTTGAGCCGACTGGTGGAAAGAGAGGCATCATACGCTTCTTCCAGCTTCTGATGGAAGGCTGCCACCCGCTCTTTGAAAGCCTGTAGAGAGATCACTCCTTCCCCGATCAGTTTCTCAGCATAGATGTCGCGCGGATTCTTGTGTCTGGCGATGATTTCATACAACTCCGGCTGCGTGAATCGTGGCTCATCCCCCTCGTTGTGACCATATTTACGGTAGGAGAGCAGATCGATGAAGACATCGATGTTGAACATCTGACGGAACTCAAGTGCCAGCTTCGCCACATAGACCATCGCCTCGATGTCGTCGCCGTTCACGTGAAACACAGGCGACTGGGTCACCTTGGCCACGTCCGTACAGTAGGTGCTGGAGCGGCCCTGAAGGTAACTGGTGGTGAAGCCCACCTGGTTGTTGATCACAATATGGATCGTGCCACCTGTCTTGTAGCCCTGCAGCTTTGAGAACTGAATGGTCTCATAAACCACTCCCTGACCGGCAATGGCGGCATCACCGTGTACCAGGATGGGCAGCACCGCATCATCAGTGAAATCATGTTCGTTTTCCAGCTTTGCCCGCGCAATCCCTTCCATCACCGGTCCAACAGCTTCGAGATGCGACGGGTTGGGCGCCAGGCTGATGGAGATGGTGCGACCCTCATAGTCGATGGTGTTGTTATAACCCAGGTGGTATTTCACATCGCCATATTTGATCTCCTCCTCATAGTTCTGGGCGTTGAACTCACGAAATACTTCTGAATAGGGTTTCTTCATGATATTGGTCAGCACATTGAGCCGCCCACGGTGTGCCATGCCCAGCACCAGCTCATTCACGTCGTAGAGACCTGCATGGGAGATCATCCCATCCAGTGCGGGAATAATTGACTCGGAGCCCTCCAGTGAGAACCGCTTCTGCCCCACGAACTTCTTATGCAGGTAATCTTCAAACCCGGATGCCTCAATCAAACGATCCAGGATCCGCAGTTTCGCCTCTTTTGTAAAGGTCTCGCTGTTACGACTGCCCTCCATCTTCACCTGCAACCACTGCACGATCTCCGGCTTGGTCATATAGCGATATTCCACGCCGATCGACTTGCAGTAGGTCTCTTCAAGGTGCGCAATGATCTTGCGCAGGCTGGTCTTGCCAAGGCCTATCTCCTTGCCGGCTTCAAAGAGTGTATCGAGATCATCCTCCGAGAGATCGAAATTCTCGATCGCCAGTGTGGGTGAGTAGCTGCGTCGGGTACGCACCGGATTGGTTTTGGTGAAGAGATGGCCACGTCGCCGGTAACCGTTGATCAGCCGCATCACGGCGATCTCCTTGGGCGAATGACCATTTTGCTCTCTCACCTCCTTCGGTCTGGAGGGATAGTGAGCGGTAGCCAGATCAAATCCCTGAAAGAAAAAGCGAAAGCTCTCCTCCACGTTCTCCGGCGACTCCTTATACTTCTGATACAAAGCCTCAATGGCTTCCATATCCATGTTACCTAGTTCATTTTTGGCATCCATCGGTCAAAATTGCTGTGAATAATGATATAAATGGTAAAGATGGTAAAATTGTTCGTCTAAACCAACAATTTTCGTGGAAATGGGTATTACTCCACAGGAAAAAGAAAAATGAACTCTATGGGACGTTCTCCCTCGTTTTATATGGTGTTACATTTCCCCGTTTGCCGAAAAAAAGCTATTTTTGATGCTTCAATTGATTCTGCACAGAAACAAAGAATATCATCACTATAAAATTCATTCCAATGACAAAAAGCGCTTTACAAATTGCGAGGGCTGGTTACGAGCCCAAGATGCCCGAAGGATTGAAGGGTAACGTGAAAATTGAAGAGGGTGCGGCCACCGAGTCGGTACGCGACCAGGCAGAGATTCAGAAATTGTTCCCCCACACCTACGGGATGCCGATCGTCACCTTCGCAGGTAGCACCGGTAAACCCGGCACAGACACCCCCCACAATGTGGGTGTGATCCTCTCCGGCGGACAGGCTCCCGGAGGGCACAACGTAATCGCCGGTATCTTCGACGGTATCAGACGACTGCACCCCGACAGCAAGCTTTACGGCTTCATTCTGGGCCCCGGGGGACTGGTAGACCACCAGTACAAAGAACTGACCGATGAGATCATCGATGAATACCGCAATACCGGCGGCTTCGATATCATCGGCTCGGGACGTACCAAGCTGGAGACAAAGGAGCAGTTCGACAAAGGGCTGGAGATCCTGAAAAAACTGAATATCAAGGCCCTGGTAATCATTGGCGGCGATGATTCCAACACCAACGCCTGTGTGCTGGCGGAATATTACGCCTCCATCAACGCCGGCGTTCAGGTGATTGGCTGTCCCAAGACCATCGACGGGGACCTCAAGAACGAACAGATTGAGACCTCTTTCGGTTTTGATACTGCCTGCAAGGTATACTCAGAGCTGATAGGCAATATTCAGCGGGATTGCAACTCCGCACGCAAGTACTGGCACTTCATCAAAGTGATGGGCCGCTCAGCGTCTCATATTGCACTGGAATGTGCCCTGCAGACACACCCCAACGTGTGCATCGTCTCGGAAGAGGTGGAAGCAAAAGAGTGGTCGCTCGACCAGATCATCGACGACATCGCCACTGTGATCGCAAAACGTGCAGAGAATGGGATGAACTTCGGAACGGTCATTATCCCGGAAGGGCTCATCGAGTTCATCCCCGCCATGAAGAAGCTGATCAGCGAGTTGAACGACTTCCTTGCACACAACCAGGAGGAATTCGACCTGGTACGCCGTTCCGGCAAACGCGATTATATCATCAGCAAGCTGTCAGCGGAGAATGCGGAGATCTACGCCAGTCTGCCCGAGACAGTGGCCCGCCAGCTCACCCTCGACCGTGACCCGCACGGCAACGTGCAGGTGTCGCTCATCGAAACGGAAAAACTGCTGGCCGAGATGGTTAAGAAAAAACTCGATCAGTGGAAGAAAGAGGGGAAATATAACGGTAAGTTTGCTACCATCACCCACTTCTTCGGCTACGAAGGACGCTGTGCGGCCCCTTCCAATTACGATGCCGACTACTGCTACTCTCTTGGCTATACCGCATCGATGCTGGTAGCTGCCGGCAAAACAGGTTATATGTCATCGGTACGCAACACCACCGCCCAGGCAGGAGAATGGATTGCAGGCGGCATACCCATCACCATGATGATGAACATGGAACGTCGTCACGGCGAGATGAAACCGGTGATCCAGAAAGCTCTGGTAGAGCTCGACGGTGAGCCATTCAACTACTTCGTTAGCCAACGCGACAAGTGGGCGATAGAAACCGATTATGTCTATCCCGGCCCCATACAGTACTTCGGTCCGACGGAAGTATGTGACCAGCCCAGCAAAACGCTGCAACTTGAACAGAGAGGCAAAATCGAGATACAGTAATCTTATCAAAGGATCCAATCGGGTAGGAGGAAAACGAAGTAGTTTTCTTCCTACTTTCGTTTTCCAACCTCTCATACCACCCTCGGTGGTATTCTCGTGAAGAGCAGCGGTATTTAATAGACAAATAGTATTAGATCGAATCAGAAACAAAAAAGATGGCCTCAAATATTGAAGCCATCCCTTATAATCACCGCGGACGAAAAATCCGGAAACAGGATCAGAAGAATCGGTAACGGTTGTCTTCCACACCCAGCTTCTGTTTCAGCACCTCTATCGACTGCATCTGCATGCGATAGGCATTCTCATCCATCATACCGCGTTTTTGCGATTCGGCATCATAGCTCTCACTGCCCTGTGTACGATTGGTCACCGTCACCACATAGACACCCATGTTCCCTTTGAGGGGTCCCACCACACTGTTCAGCGGCGCAAAAGCGGAGACAGCGTTCATCACCGGCTCATAACCCAGACCGGTAATGTTCTGCGTGTTGAAATTGACAAAACGTACCGTATCAGTACGGCTGTTCATTGCTTCCGCATAGGCATCGAGATCTGTAAGGTTCTGATCCTTCAGATCCGCGATGATCTTCTCTGCTTTCTTCTCATTGACCAGTTGGGTGCGAATACGGTCAGAGACTTCCGAGAGAGGTGCGGTGCCGGAGGGGATCACCTGATCCACACGAGCTACCACACGCAGGTTGGTGAGATCGAATTTCTTCACACTTCCCGGCTTTTTCTCGTTGGCAGCCCAGGTGATCACCTGACGCGTGCCGGGTATCTGCGCCAGCGTGAATTCATTGGCTGAAACCGTAATATTGGGCATCACAAAAAAGCCCTTTTCTGAAGCCAGCTCATTGAACTTGGCTCCCACCTCGGGTGTGGAGACAAGCTGGTTCAACTCATTGTCAATATTATTGGAGGTTTTCTCACTGGCCAACACCGGCATATCGATAATGGCCACCTTATACTTGTTCACCGGGCGGGTTCGCTCCTCTATCTGAAGGATCACCTGCTGTCCAGGCAATGAAAGCTTCACCAGTTCACCCACGGGGGTGCTGAACACCGCTTCAACCATCTCTGCTCCTCCAAAAGAAATCAGATCCATTTCCCTGGCCCAACCTACATCGCCGCCATTGGAGTTTGGATTAAGACTGTTGGCTACTGCTGCAAATGATTGTCCTTCACTGATCACGTTGTAGAGGCTGTCAGTAAAACGGGTCACGATCGAATCCTGACCTACCATGGTACCGCTGGGGATGGTCATCATGCGAAAATGAACTGAATCGGGAGCGACAGTCCTGTCAATCAGCTTGACGATCTGATAGGAGTCATCCTCACGTACCGGACCATACAACTCATTGATAGCTGCACTGCGCACAAATTCAATCTGATCGGGCGTCAGCATCGATTCACTCATAAAGACATCACGATAGGGCACCTGAGAGTAATCAGCCACCACTGTGGCAGGGTTCTGTGTCTGCTGCAGTTCGGTAAATGCCACATGAGACTCCGCTTCCACCTCAGCATAATCCTCTTCACTGGGGGCCACCTGCTTCGTGAAGTAAGAGATCTTGACCAGTGGAGCTTCCAGACGATAGGAATCCTTGTGCTTGTTGTAATAAGCTTTGATCTCCTGATCGGTAACCGTCACCGATGAGTCAGGCAGGGTAAAATAGTTCTGTACGGCATAGGTCATCTCAGCATTTTGCTGTGAAAGATCGAAGCTGTTCTTTGCCTCTACATCGTTTGCAACCACGGCACTCGAGAGAAGCGAGATATATTTCTCTTCCAGTCGCTGTGTCCTGACCATATCTTCAATAAAAAGCCACAACGACTTGTACTGGTTCACAATTGCTTGCTCTTCCGGGTTGGGGCTCGGCATGTTAATGGTGTTGAGGAAGTCGACCAATGCGGTACGGCTGAACATACCTGTTTGTGGATCCACGAAGAAGGGTAGTTGCTGCAAGACGGGAGAGATAGAAGCTCCATGCACCAGGTCGTTAAGTTCTTCCTTGCTCACATGAAGTCCCAGCTTATCGGTCTGCTCTGCCACCAGCTGCTGACGTACCATTTGCTGGTAGACCGCCTCGCGAATCTGTGCCGAAGTGTTCTCATCCAGCGAACTCTGACCGCTCACCATCTTCTGAAACTCTTCAAACTGGGTAATCTTGTCGGCATATTCCTTGGTTGATATCACTTTGCCGTTCACCACAAATGCCTTATCCTGTGCCCTCCCGAAAAGGGTGGTGCCGGAGGTAAGCAAGTCTCCCAAAACAAAGGCAAGCAATGCCACCCCAATAACGATGACCAGCAGTGTGCCCTTATCTCTAATCTTCTGTAAAGTAGCCATTTAACTAATCTTTAGTGCTGTTTAAAAGGTAATATGTAATCTGATTCAAATAAGGGTGCGAAGTTAGTAAAAATAAAGCAGATATACCGTTATTTTCAGGAAAAGTATAGTGTCCGGATTGGAAAAAAATCATTTCGGTGCTCCCGTGTCATCCGTATGCAGACGTACCACCTCAATTTTTCGGGCCGTAACTTTCAGTATTTTAAAGGTATATTTTCCGATGATCACGGTTTCATATGTCTTGGGGAAACGCTGGGTATGGTGGAGCAGATAACCGGCCACGGTGGAGTATGCGTCTGACGCGGGCAAATCAAGGTGATAGTTTTCATTCAGCTGATCAATCTCCACACGACCGGACAGGACATAAGTATGCTCTCCCTCTCGTTTGATGAAATCCGACTTTACATCATACTCATCCTCAATCTCACCAAATATCTCCTCCACCAGGTCCTCCATCGTCACAATGCCGGAGGTGCCACCGAATTCATCCACCACCACGGCAATGCTCTTGTGCTGCTGCATCAGATCGCTCATCAGCTGTTTCGCCGACATGCTCTCAGGAACGAACGAGATAGATGCCACACTGGCTGTCCAGTCGGCAGGTTGGCTGAAGATCTCCCAGATATGGATGTAACCCAGAATGTTGTCAATATCCTCCCTGTATACCAGGATGCGGGAGAGACCTGTTTCAATGAATTTATCTTTCAGTGTTTCCGTATCGGTATCGACACTCACCGCCACAATTTCGGCACGTGGCACCATACAGTCTTTGATTTTCAGGGTGGAGAAATCAAGTGCATTCCTGAATATCTTCACTTCAGCATCCATCTCCTCCTCTCCGGCCAGCTCATGAATGCCGTTCCTTACAAATGCATCGAGATCCCTGTGGCTATATAGAGTGCCATCCGTTTCAGGGGAACGGATGCCAAAAATCCGGACGAACCCTTTCGACAACAGAATAGAAAAACGTGCCAGAGGATAAAACAGGATATAGAAAAGAAAAGCCGGCAGGAGAAACAACCTTAACCAAAAATTGGCATTGCGCTGAAACAGTACACGCGGTATGAACAGATCAATAAGCAAAAAAAGGAAGATAAGAGAAAGAATGAAAAGAGCCATTTGTGAAAATGAACCCGCACCATCAACGCTTGTTTGATAGAACAACATAGCGAAAGTGAACAGCATCACCATGGCCATCACCTTACCCACCAGCAGTGTAGCCAGGAACTGCTTGGGATGACCAAACAGCGACTGATAAAGGGAGAGAGAACCTCCATCTTTATCCTGTATCGCATATTTAAGCTTATCGGAGGAGACAAAAGCCGCTTCTGTTCCTGAGAAAAAAAGAGACAGGAGGGAGGAGGCAATCAGCCAGGCAGTGATTACAGATGCTGTCATTGCGTTTGGATTGTGTCTATCTGATCCATGGATCCATGCGGCGAAACAGGATTGAGGGTGTCAACACCCACTATCAGGGAATCGGCCGGAGCATTGTCGGTGAAAGGCAACCTCCCATCGTGGGGACGGAAGATTCGGTAATCGGTCATCTGTTGATTTGACTCAAAGCCAAACCCTTTGATCTCTGTCTCTCCGCGTTTAATCACGATAAAGCTTTCGGAGTAGACCCTCTGCTTCTTCCGATCCCAGAACAGTTCCTCGCTATCGAACAACTCACCTTTCATATTTTCCACATGCACATTTTTCTTCAGCTTCCATAGCTCCTTCTTGTTATAGAACCAGGCGGTATCGGCTATGACAGTTGCTTCAATATTGAAATCAGGTGTAAATCGTTCCAGATAAATTCCGCGGGGGAAATACCAGTATGGCTCACCAGCCTTGTCAAACACCTGCCACTCATCGGCAATCAGTTTGTAGCGGGTGATACCTGAATCGGAGATTAGTGTGGTAACAGAATCAGTGATCATGGTTGGCACCTTCTCCGGATCGTAGCGGAGAGGTACGAGGTTCTCATCTTTATCCTTGCAGGAAACGAAAAAAAGCGACATAACAACCATTGCTATAATGGTTGTTATGCACGCTTTATTGAATATGTTGTGTTGTATCTTCAACACCTTACACCATCCTCTTTTTTATCGTAACCGTATCGTGGTCGATTCACCGATCCACCCAGGGATGTATACCGTTTCGCCGGCTTTGAACCCCATCATGAAGGCAGTCTCCGTATCCATGTAAGCAGCTGAATAGCGGTTGATCAGGCTGTTGGCTTTTCCTGCTACACTGGGATCCACCGAACGTGCTTTCTGCAGTTTGTCAACGGCGGCACAATAAACCAGACCTGCCTTCTCGGGCTCGGAGAAGATGTTGTTGGCTGAGCTGGCATAGAGCTGACCGATCAGGACGTAAGCTTCACCGTTGTTGGGATTGTACTCCAGTGCATCGTAGGCGGCTTGTCTGGCACGGGCGAAGTTGCGTTGGTTGGAGAATATACCCGCGAGTTGCATCATATAATCGGATGATTTGTTCTTGTCACTCTCCAACCTTGCAGCCTCTGAATAATATTTCACAGCTGTGTCATAGTCCTTATCACGCAGGCTCTTGTTGGCAAGCCCCAGCGCAGCACTGGCGGAGGGTTCCAGAATGTGAAGATATTCTGATGCAGTGAAATAGAGATCGGACTCGGTACATCCCACTGAAGCAAGGGCATCGAGCACCTCATTCAGGAACTCCTTGTTGGCCTTGTTGGGCTCCACCTTGTCGGCGTAATATTCGTTGAGTGTCTTGCAGTCGCCGGCACCACTGGCCACAAAACCTTTCACAATCCCCTCTTTCACCATTCCCAGGTAATCAGCGTTTGCCTGATCACCGGCTGCCTTATAATTGGCGATGGCCTGATCCACATGACCCACCACTGAGAAGTAATCGGTGATATACTGATCCTTGTTGCTGTTGTCGATGAGGTACTGTGTCAGTGAGGCCACCATGTAGTAGGAATAGGCATCCAACGGATACATCTCAGCCTTCATCTCGTTGACAGCCTCACCCAGCCAGTCGTAGATCACCTTCTGATCAGTCTTGTCACCCATCAGCTCCATATAGTCGTAGGTCTTATATGCCAGGATCGTTCCCTTGGCATCATCATCCCCGAAATATTTCATGCGGTTATCATAGATCTCCATCACCTTGTCAAGATACTCTTTCTTCTTTGCTTCGTCGGTGGCTGAGGCATGAAGTGCCTTGAATATGCGGGGTCCATAGATATAGATATTTTTACTGGAGGCAGGACAGTTATTGTAGGCTGCGTTCCAGGGTCCAAGTGCACTCTCATAAGCTTCGGCCTTGGCAGCAGTCTGCATGAGACTCAGGTTCTCACGACAGCTGATACTATCCTGTCCGTGTCCGTAAGGAGCCTTCACCGGATCATAGTCAGCTTTCTGGGCAGTGGCACCCGCTACCAACAGGGTAGCCACGAATACCGATACGATTAATCTTTTCATATGCTTTGTTTGTTTAAAGTTGTTCTACTTCCATTCTTTGAGAATTGGACTAAATGTTAAAAGAATAGTTTAATCTTCACTTTAGTCCCCTTCATAAAAAGAGCTTCACATTAGTTAAACTGTCGCTTAAAGAACCAAAACTCATTGATGTTCATGTTCAGAGATATCTTGAACATATCCTGACGGATCATGAACTTCGCATCAGGCTCCTGTCTGGAATAGCCAAAGCCAATATTGAGCATCGATACATGACCACTCATGTAATCACGGAAGGGTAACCCCAGACCTACGTTCACTCCATATTCGCGGTAGCTGCCCATGCCGGCACTCAAACCGCTATCGGGATTGACTACAGAGAAATTGGTGTAGGCGTTTGAATAGGAGACCCCCCCCCTGAAACGGATACGGTGGAAGTAGTTCTGGCTTACCGGATCAATCACATACTCCACACCGGAATTGATGCGTATCATATCGTTGTAGCGCTCTGAGCCTGAGAGGCCGTCGAGCATACCAGGATAGTCAGCCTCGTTCCACATCTGGTATGTACCATCCAGACCGAACAACAACCGGCCGTTCGTGTAGGTGAATCCCAGGCCAAAGCTATGAGGCAGATCGAAAGAGACTCCCCTCACCGTGTCGTTGGTGATCTCACCGGATGGGGTGAGCCACGGATTATCGTAAGGATCACCACTGTAGAGCAGGATCGAGTTGTTTACATCTGCTTTCGCATGGATAGCCGGTGTATAGACTGCACCCAGGGTCAAAGAACGGTTCTTGTCTATTCCGATGCGATATTGTAAACCGAGATCATATTTAAGGTTGCGAAGGGAGTATTGATGTTTATCTTCTGTCACCAGGGCTGAAGTAGCTATTGGTGTCACCACACTGCTGCGGGAGAAACTACCAAAGAGATAGGATATGTTGACTCCCGCGGAGAGGTTTTCGACCGGCTCCCAGGCAACACCAGCATAGATTTGTGTCAAACCGCCCGTACCGCGGTAGCTCTCCAGATACTGGATATTGGAAAGGGAGCGTGCTCCCCCATAATTGTATCCCATCTTGGAATAAGGCAACAGACCGATGCTGGCACCCACGTTACGAAGCAGCGGAAACTGCATGGCCACGTAATCGAGATTACCGTTATAAAAATCACGTTTATTGCTGCCATCATTCATATGAGCCAGATGACCCGACACCCCCATGTCGAAGATGAAGGTGAGTGAGTCAAGCTCTGAATAGGAAGCCGGGTTACCCGGGTTGACCTGCTGGCTGCGTCTCAATCCGTAGCTGATACCACCCATCGCTTCAGAAGCGCCCAGGGACGGATTCGACAGCGATCCGTAGCCATACCTGCTGTATGGGGAATTGGAACCCACTTGTTGCGCAAAAATGACAACGGTTATCGATAGAAAAGTGATCAGAGAAAAGACCCTTTTTTTTCTGCTATTCATTTGTTTCGGTAGTTGAACCAGCTCTTGGCAGCCTGTTTAAAAAACTGTTTTAGAGTGCAAAGATGACATATTTTTGCGATGCCACCAACAAAACCCCTGGCTCTTGTTGTTAAAAAGATTAAAGTTTAATGATTATAAACGATTCATTCCGATCTCTCTGTATCGGTTAACGGCTCCCACTTATGCTTGTAACCGTTGTATGAAACCACCTCCTGCAAAGCCTTTCGTTTTTTCGAGCGAAGGGGTTGCCGGCTGTATCCAATGGCAATGTCGAGCCAGACCCTCTTGTTGTCGGGGATGGACAGCAACTCGCGCATCTTCGTCTCGTTGAACCACCCCAGGATACAGGATCCCAACTCTTCGGCGTGAGCTGCCAGCGTGATATGGGCTGCCAGTATCCCCAGGTCCATCTGGGCGTAGTCTTTCTGCTTAACCCATCCCCCAATGCCGGAGGTGAGATTCACCCGCTCCTCCACCAACAGGATATGCACGGGAGCCTGTTTCGTGAAATGATTCATCCCCAGCGCCCGGGCAGAGGTGGCATCAGCTACCCTGTTCTTCAGCTCCGGGTCATCGATCACGATCATGTGCCAGGGCTGCGCGTTACAAGCCGAAGGAGCCAGACGGGCAGCCTCCAGGATGCGCTCAATCTTCTCCCTCTCAACCGGACGGTCGGGGTCGAAAGCCCGGTCGCTCTGCCGGGTGGATACCAGTTCCAGAAAATCCATTTTATCCTTGTAAAGCCACGATACGACTGATATACTTACCAATGATGTCGAACTCCAGGTTCACCACTGAACCCTCCCGGATTTGATGAAAGTTGGTGTATTCATAGGTATAGGGGATGATGGCGACCTTGAAGCTATTTTCAGTGGGCTCAACCACCGTCAGACTCACTCCATTCACGGTGACAGATCCTTTGTCAACCGTCAGGTAACCCTTTTTAGCCATCTCAGGATCGAATGCATACTCAAAGGTGTAATACCAGCTCCCATCCGCTTCGGTCACCGACCGGCAGCGGGCGGTCTGATCCACATGTCCCTGTACGATGTGGCCGTCGAGGCGGCCGTTCATCAGCATGCTGCGCTCAAGGTTTACCTTGCTGCCCACCTCGAGCAACCCCAGGTTGGATCGCTCCAACGTCTCACGAATGGCTGTTACGGTATACCGTTCACCCTCAATGGAGACCACGGTAAGGCATACTCCGTTGTGGGAGATGCTCTGATCTACCTTCAGCGCATCAGTGAAGGAGCACTGCAGTGTAATATGCAGGTTCCCTTTCTCCCGGTTCAGTGCGACCACCGTGGCCGCTTCTTCTACAATTCCTGAAAACATATGGATTGATTGGTTGATTTGATGATTCGTTGATTCGTTTATTGGTTACCAGATGGCGGCTCGTTTTTCTTCGGGCAGCCAGAGGGGGTCGGAGGAGGTGATGCCGAAAGCGTCGTACCATGCATCCACGTGGGGTAGAGCACCGTCGACGCGCCATTTACCAAGTGAGTGGGGATCGATTCTGGTCAGGCGCAGGATCTCCGCATCCCGCACGTTACCAGCCCATAGAGTGGCGTAACTAAGGAAGAAACGCTGTGCCGGGTTGAAGCCGTTGATCGGTTCACCCTTCGTTGCCTGCTTCGTCTTCATGAAGGCATTATAGGAAACCTGCAGTCCACCCTGGTCGGCGATGTTCTCACCGAGGGTGAAAGTGCCGTTGGCTCGCACAGTATCCAACACTGTGATCCCGTCGAAGTGGTCCACCAGCACCCTGGTGCGCTCCTCAAAACGGGTGGCATCATCGGCTGTCCACCAGTCAGACAAATTGCCCTCTTTGTCGAACTTGCGTCCCTGGTCATCAAAACCGTGGGTCATCTCGTGCCCGATCACCACACCGATGCCGCCGTAGTTGATCGCATCATCACCTTCCATATAGAAGAAGGGAGGCTGCAGGATTCCCGCAGGGAAGCAGATCTCGTTTGAAGATGGATTGTAATACGCATTCACGGTCTGTGGTGACATATACCACTTACTCTTGTCCACCGGCAGTCCCAGTTCGCTGATCATCTCCCCATATTCAAACTCGGAGGCGCGCACCCTGTTCTGCCAGTAAGAGTCATCGCGGATCTCCAGCGGTGTGTAATCTTTCCACTTGTCGGGATAACCAATCTTCACGGTGAAGGTAGCCAGCTTCTCATGAGCCTTAGCCTTGGTCTCGTCGCTCATCCACTCCAACTGACCGATCCGTTCTCCCAGTGATACCGAGAGATTGTTCACCAGAGTGAGCATTCGCTCCTTGGCCTGAGGAGGAAAATATTGTTCCACGTAGAGCTGTCCAACTGCTTCACCAAGGGCACCGTTAACTGCATCAATGGTTCTGCGCCAACGGGGACGCAGCTCCTTACTGCCGCTGAGTGTCTTGCCGTAGAACTCGAAATTGGCCTCTACGAACGGATCGCTCAGGTAGTTTGCAGCCGAGTTAATCACCTTCCAGCTAAGATAATCCTGTAACTGCTCCAGCGGCTCCTGGTCAATAACCTCTATTGCCGCCTTGACCGGTGCCGGATGCGACACGTTCAGGCTGTCCAGTCCGGGCGCACCGGCTTCAGCGAAGTAGAGATCCCAGTCGAAGGGTGCTACCCTTACAGGGAGCTCCTCCACCCGCATCATGTGGTAATTGAGCTCCGGGATGCGTCGCATCTCACGGGTGATATGGGCTTTCGCCAGTGCCGTCTCGATCTGTAACACATTCTCTGCAGCCTGCACTGATTTCGCCTCATCCCAACCCGCATTCCGGAACTGCGTTTTCATCAGCTTGAGATAGGCATCCCGCAACGACCGGGAATGATCATCTTCCAGCAGGTAGTAGTCACGATCGCCCATACCAATACCCGACTGATAGAGATGCACAATGTTCATTGAACTGTTTTTATCGTCCGGTCCCACTGTGAAGCCGAAGAAGGGATTTCCGGCATAACGACTCACCCGTGCCATCAGGCGAATCACATCCTGCTTATCTTTTGCCGCAGCAATCGCCTCCAGTTGTGGCTGGATCGGTAAGGCATCCTGTTCGTTCAGCCGGATGCTGTCGATACCCATCCGGTAGAGATCTCCCACCTTCTGTGCATTCGATCCGAAAGCATGCTTCTCACTGCCGAGTGCTTCAATCAGCGACTGGATCTGTTGCTGATTCTCCTCCCGCAGTTTGTCGAAAGAGCCATAGCGGGCATGTTCGTCGGGTATAGGGTTAGCCTGCTGCCAACCGCCTGTGGCATACTGATAGAAACTATCACCGGGAGCAGCAGTGGTATCCATGAATGAGGGATCCAGGCTTTCCGTTTGTCGCGTGGCTTTTTGTTGTGTACAGCTGATTGTTGTCATTACAAAGAAAATTGAGACGAGGTAGAATATCTGCTTCATAACAGTCGTTTTAAGATTGCGTGCAAAGGTAAAAAAAACAGGAAGATATTTGTCAGATTCCAAGCTTTATTAGCTCCTGTTGAATGAGACGGGCCGTTTTTTCGCTCACCGGCACCAGTGGCAGGCGTACCACATTGCGTACCATCCCCCGTTGATTGAGCAGAGACTTCACCCCTGAGGGGTTCCCCTCCACGAATATCAGGTGAAACAAGGTATTGAACTCATCCTCCATCTGTTTACGGGCATGCAGCGCATCACCATTCAGGGCATGACTCACCAGCCAGGCCATCTCTTTCGGGAAGGCGTTCCCGAATACGGAAATGACCCCCACACCTCCCAATGCGATCACGTCGGTGGTAACCGCGTCATCACCCGAGATCACCTGGAATTCTGCCGGTGCCCCGTCGATGATTGCTTTTATCTGATTCAGATCACCGGATGCTTCCTTGATAGCAATCACATTGTTGCAATTGCGCGCCAGACGCAGCGTAGTTTCAGCGGTCATATTGACACCGGTACGCCCCGGCACATTGTATAGGATAATCGGTAACGGGGATGCTTGTGACAGGGAGCAAAAATGACGGTAGAGACCCTCCTGGGTGGGTTTGTTGTAGTAGGGTGTGACCGAAAGAAATGCACTGATGCCGGTGATGTCACAGCTCTGCATCTCTTCTGCCACCTCCGCGGTGTTGTTGCCTCCTACCCCTTTCACCACGGGGATTCGTCCATTCACCTTCTCAACAATGAAACGCACCACCTCCCTTTTTTCCTCTTTCGAAAGGGTGGGTGTCTCGGCAGTAGTCCCGAGCGCAACAATATAATCGGTACCGTTTGCCACTTGAAACTCAATCAATCGGGAGAGTGCTCCCCAATCAATGGAACGGTCGTCGTTAAAAGGAGTGATCAGGGCCACTCCCAAACCCTTAAAGTTGACTTTTGTCATGAATCGGTTGTTTTTGTCAGCAAAATCATCCAGAAAAGACTGTTTTCTGAATAAAATGCTTACTCAGTGCAAAGGTACATAATTTTCAAAAAGGATCACAGCGAACAGCTTAAAAAATAGGATGATCACAATGGAGTCATCGTTGATTTTTTCCGTATCTTTGTCTATCATCATCCAACACAGAGCTGCATGAAGTTCAAACCTGAAACATACCGCATACCGGATGAACCGATGAGACCATTTATCGATGCGGAAGAGATATGGGCGTTCCTCAATCGGACTGCTCCCGTCGATGAGGAAGTGGATCGGGTCATCGACCGCTCACTCAACAAGCACCGCCTCACACTGCGGGAGGTGGCCACACTTCTCAACGCTGCTACCCCCTCACAGATCCGTAAGATCAAAGAGGGTGCCCGGGAGCTGAAACGTAATATTTACGGCAACCGCGTGGTGCTCTTCGCACCCCTCTACGTGGGTAACAAATGCTCGAACGAATGCACCTACTGCGGCTTTCGCTCCTCAAACAAAGCGCAGCTACGCAAAACACTCAGTGGGGAGGAGCTGGTGAAAGAGATCGAAGCACTGGAGGATAACGGCCAGAAGAGACTGATTCTGGTATATGGTGAACATGCAGAGTATGACCCTGCGTTCATTGCTGAGACGGTACGAACAGCTTACAGGGTAAAGAAAGGAAATGGGGAGATCAGGCGGGTCAACATCAACGCCGCACCTCTCACCATCGAGGGATTCCGGACCGTGAAGGAGGCGGGGATAGGCACCTACCAGATCTTTCAGGAGACCTACCACCCGGAAGCCTACCGGCAGTACCACCTCCGCGGGAAGAAAGCGGACTACAACAATAGACTCACAGCGCTCGACAGGGCTCAGGAAGCAGGGCTGGACGATGTGGGTATCGGTGCGCTCTTCGGCCTTTATGACTGGCGATTTGAGGTGATGGCACTGGTGCGTCACACCAACCACCTGGAAGCCTGCTATAACGTAGGACCACACACCATCTCCTTCCCACGGATCAAGGACGCTTCGATGCTCCACCTGGGCGATCGTCACTTCGTAACGGATGAGGATTTCTCACGCCTGGTGGCAATCCTCCGCCTTGCCGTGCCATACACCGGAATGATCCTCACTGCCCGTGAGCCGGCAGCACTACGCGATGAGCTGCTACAATTCGGGGTCTCCCAGATCGACGGTGGCACCCACATTGAACTGGGGGGATATACCCAAAAGGAACAAAAACAGGACCTCAACAAGGAACAATTCCTGATTCATGACGATCGCTCGTTGAACGAAATCATTGAAGAGCTGTTGGCACAGGATATGCTGCCCTCCTTCTGTACCGCCTGCTACCGGCTGGGACGCACCGGTGAACACTTCATGGAATTTTCGGTACCGGGCTTCATCAAACGGTTCTGCACCCCCAACGCGATGCTCACGCTGGCAGAATACCTTGTAGACTACGCTCCTGCAGAGACTGCCAGGAAAGGCTGGGAAGTGATCGACCGTAACATGAAACAACTCAATGAGACGGTTGGTGTCGAAGTAGACGATCGGATCAAACGGATCAAACGGGGAGAGAGGGATCTCTATTTTTAGCGATAAGCGGTTAGCGGTTTACGTCTGACATCGAACCTCGTACCTATCAATCTATCAACGTTACACAATGACCAGCAACAGTATCCATATCGGCATCTTTGGCCGCAGGAATACCGGTAAGAGCACCCTGATCAACTGGCTCACGGGGCAGGATATCTCGATCGTCTCTCCATTACCCGGCACCACCACTGATCCGGTGAAAAAATCGCTGGAGATACCGGGTATCGGACCTGTCGTGTTGATTGATACCGCCGGCATTGATGACCTGGGTGAGCTGGGATCACAACGCATCCGCCGCTCACAGGAGGTAATCAGCAAGGTGGACTGTGCGCTGCTGCTGATAGCAGGGAATCAGTTCGGTGAGTATGAGGTACAACTGATCAACCAGTTTGCAGCGATGGACGTTCCATACCTGATTCTGCACAACAAAAAAGATATCGCCAAGATTGCGGCCATCACCCAAACCGTCATTGGTCAACATTCCACTGCTGAGATCATCGATCTGCATACCGGCGATGACTCATACAGGGGGAGGGTGGTGGAAGCGATGAAGCGGGTCATTCCCCAAGCGGCACTTCTCCACAGGTCACTGATTGGTGACCTGGTCACTCCACAACAGATCGTATTGATGATCACCCCTATTGACAGTGAAGCACCCGAGGGACGGCTCATCCTGCCCCAGAATCAGGCGATCCGAGATGCACTGGATCATGACTGTATCACTGTGGTAGTGAAGGAAACCGAGTTACCTGTCGTCCTGGACAAAGGCATCAAACCTGCTCTGGCCATCACCGACAGTCAGCTGTTCGGTGAGGTCGCACAACTATTACCGGAAGAGATCCCGCTCACCAGCTTCAGCATCCTTTTTGCCCGACAGAAGGGTGATTTTGAGGCCTATCTGGCGGGAACGCCGCACATCTCGAAACTTCAGGAGGGAGATCATATCCTGTTGCTCGAGAGTTGCACCCACCACAGTAGCTGCGACGACATCGGCAGAGTGAAGATCCCGAAACTGATGCGGGCATTCACAGGGCATACACTGCACTTCACCGTGGTCTCCGGGCTCTCACCCCTGCCCGGCAATATCTCACAATATGCGTTGGTGATCCAGTGCGGCGGCTGCATGGTCACCCGCAGGCAGCTGAACAACCGGCTGCGCCCATTCATTCGTGCCGGTATCCCCGTCACAAACTACGGGATGACACTGGCCTACCTTAACGGCATCTTCGAACGGGCAACAGCGATGCTGAGAGACAAAAAGGAAAAGAGTCTGAAAAAAACACAGAAGGGGCAACAGATATCGATCTTCAATGACAGCAACGACAAAAGCCTATTGAGGGATGAGTGAGATGACCGGTCACAGGGAGCTGTCGCTCGAACAGATTGTCTCTTTCCTCAAAGCAGACCGTCAGGAAGAGAATGAGCTGTTCCACCGTTCTGCCACACTCAAGCAAGCCTATGTGGGCAACAATGTCTACCTGCGGGGATTGATCGAGCTCTCCAATATCTGCGAAAAAGATTGTTATTACTGCGGCATCCGCTGCTCCAACAGGAAGGTGCAGCGTTACAGGCTGACGCACAAAGAGGTGATGAGCTCCCTTCTCTTTGCGCACGAGAAGGGATTCGGCTCTGTGGCCATCCAGTCGGGAGAGCGCTCCTCTCCTACCTTTGTGCGACAGATCGACAAGATCGTGCGTGACGCAAAAAAAGTTACCGGCGGTGAGATCGGTATCACACTCTCCTGCGGCGAGCAGACGAAAGAGACCTACCGACGTTGGTTCGAGAGCGGTGCCGAGCGCTACCTGCTCCGCATCGAGTCATCCAGTGAGAAACTCTACGGAAAGCTGCACCCCGCTGATGAGAAGCACAGCTATGGCCGTCGCATCCGGGCGCTGGAAGCACTCAAAGATACCGGCTACCAGACCGGCACCGGTGTCATGATCGGGCTCCCCTTTCAGACAGTGGAGGATCTGGCGGACGACCTGCTCTTCATGAAACAGATGGATATCGACATGTGTGGCATGGGTCCCTACATCGAGCACGCGGCCACCCCTCTATGGGAGGAACGTCACCAGCTGCTGCCCCTCAGTGAACGTCTCCGTCTCTCACTGCGGATGATCGCGCTGCTACGCATCCTGATGCCCGACATCAACATCGCGGCCACCACAGCCCTGCAGGCCATCGAAAAGGAGGGAAGGGAGAAGGCGATACGTATCGGCGCCAACGTGCTGATGCCCAATATCACCCCGGCACGATACCGGGATGATTACTTTCTTTATGAAAACAAGCCCCTCTCCGCCAGGAACGACGAAGAGGAGCTCGACTATCTGGATGAAAGGCTTCAGGCCATCGACCACCGGATTGGCTACCACCACAAAGGCAACTCCCCCCGTTACAAAAAGAGAACGGGAAGGGAACAGTAGCACGCGAAAGGTGACTCAGGCCTCACCATCGCATCCTCACTTGTTGTACTCAGCCAGGATCGACTTCACCCCGTCGGGTGAGACACGGCCATACACCTTCTCCCCCACCAGCACCACGGGTGCCAGTCCGCAGGCCCCCACGCACCGCAGACAGTTGATGGAGAACCTGCCATCGGGGGTGGTCTCGCCTACCTTGATGTGAAGTTCCTTCTTGAACTCCTCCAGCACCTTCTCCGCACCCCGCACGTAACAGGCGGTGCCGGTACAGACAGAGATGGGATGTTCTCCCTTGGGGATCATGGTGAAGTAGGAGTAAAAGGTGACCACCCCATAGACGTGGGCCACCGGAACATGCAGGTTATGGGCAATCACATCCTGCACCTCTGCAGGCAGGTAGCCAAACAGGTGCTGTGTCTCGTGCAGCACGTTGATCAGCTCCTGCGGATCATTGTCGAACGAGTTGCAGATCGCGTTGATCTGTTCAACCTTCTCCTTCGGGAGGTTGACAACCACCTCCACACCATCACTTCCGTTTAAATGCTCCATGCAGGCCAAGACCTCGGGAGCTAAATTTATTTTCTGGTTCATACGATTCTTTTTTAACTCTGCATATTGATGGTCACCTCGTTGTTCTTCGGGAAATATTCGGTATGCAGCAGGCTGTGTGCCTTGTGGCTGCCCGGTTCACCCAGGAACTCCCGGTAGAGGCGAATAATGGATGGGTTCTCGTGCGACTTGCGGATGGACTTGCGCTCATCTTCGCTGTAGATTGCGGCCGCACGCCGTCCCAGTATCTCACTCCGCCCATGGTGGTATGGCTGTCCCCCACCACCGATGCAGCCACCGGGACAGGCCATGATCTCAATGGCATGGTATTGCGAGCGTCCTTCGCGCACCTCATCGAGCAGCTTGCGGGCATTGCCCAGCCCGTGGGCGATGCCGATACGAAGCGGCAGACCGTCGAAATCGACCGTGGCGGAGCGGATCCCTTCCATCCCGCGCAACGCTTCAAACTCCACCTTCTCCAGTCTCTTGCCGGTGTGCAGCTCGTAGGCAGTGCGGCAGGCAGCCTCGATCACCCCTCCCGTGTTACCGAAGATGACGCCGGCACCGGAGGACTCACCCAGTGGATCGTCGAAATCACCTTCCGGCAGATTCAGGAAATCAATGTTGGCCTGCTTGATAAAGGCGGCCAGCTCACGCGTGGAGATGGAGAAATCCACATCGGGGTTGCCATCCACGCTGAACTCATCGCGCTGACACTCATACTTCTTTGCCAGGCAGGGCATGATGGAGACCACCACCAGATCCTTACGCTCCACCCCTATCCTGTCGGCAAACCAGCTCTTGGCGATGGCGCCAAACATCTGTTGCGGTGATTTGGCCGTGGAGGGTACATCCAGCAGGTCGGGGAAGTTATGTTCAAAGAAGTTGACCCAGCCGGGGCAGCAGGAGGTGAGAATCGGCAGCCGCACATTGGGATCTCCCGCCAGATGGCCACGGAGACGTTGCAGCAGCTCCGTACCCTCCTCCATAATGGTCAGGTCGGCACTGAAATCGGTGTCGAACACATGGTCGAAGCCCAGCTCACGCAGTGCGGAGACCATCCTGCCGGTGACCAGCGTGCCCGGCTCCAGGCCGAACTCCTCACCCAGGGCGGCACGCACCGCCGGAGCGGTCTGCACCACTACGGTCTTCTTCGGGTCACTCAGGGCACGAATGATCTCATTGGTGTGGTCCACCTCGGTGAGTGCACCGGTGGGGCAGACCGAGACGCACTGCCCGCAGTAGGTGCAGGGCGAATCCTCCAGATTCATCTCGAAGGCAGGAGCCACCACCGACATGAAGCCGCGGTTCACCGCCGAGAGGGCACCCACCGTCTGCACCTCGTTGCACATCATCTCACAGCGGCGGCACATGATGCACTTATCCACATCGCGGATGATGGAGGGGGAGGTGTCTTTGCGGTAGTGTGACTGCTCACCGCCATAGGGCACGGTGCGGATGCCAAACTGGCGGGCCAGATCCTGTAACTCACAATCGCCCGACTTGGCGCAAACCAGACAGTCGAACGGATGATCGGAGATGATCAGCTTCAGTACCGTGGTACGTGCGTTGAGTACCCGTATGTTGTGGGTGTTGATCACCATCCCCTCCTGCACCTCGGTCATGCAGGAAGGGGCCAGGTTGCGTCTTCCCTCTACCTCCACCACGCAGATGCGGCAGCCGCCCGGTTTGTTCTCGATGCCCATGTCACACAGCTCGAAGTGGCATAGCGTTGGAATCTCCACACCCGCCTTATGGGCTGCTTTCAAGATGGTGGTTCCCGGTTCCACCTCTACTGTTTTCTTATCTATTGTCAATCGTATCATATCTTTTCCTTTTGTTGCTTTTAGCTTTTAGCTTTCAGCTATCGGCTCGCTGTTCTTCATCTTTAATTTGACTGATCCCTCCTATGCATCTGCCGTCACCGGTGATAGCCTGGGATAATCGTTCAGTAGGCTGATGGCATCAAACTGGCACTTTTCCATGCAGGCACCGCACTTGATGCATTTATCCTGATGAATATAGTGGGTCTGTTTCTTTGCTCCGGTAATGGCGTTCACGGGACAAACCCGCACACAGGCCATGCAACCGACACAGTCTTCATCATCAATGACGTAGTAGAGCAGGTTCTGACATCTCCCCGACCGGCATTTCTTATCAAAAACATGTTCTTTGTATTCATCATAAAAATTACTCAGTGTCGACAACACCGGATTGGGGGAGGTCTGTCCCAACCCACACAACGATGTATCTTTGATCACATTCGACAGGTTCTTGAGCTTTTCCAAATCCTCCTCAGTTCCTTTGCCATTGCAAATACGCTCCAGTGTTTCAAAGAGTCGTTTGTTTCCGATGCGGCAGGGAGCGCATTTCCCACACGACTCCTCCACAATGAAATCGAGGTAGAACTTGGCCACAGAGACCATACAGTCATCCTCATCGAGCACGATCATGCCGCCGGAACCCATCATGGAGCCGGCAGCGGTGAGGCTCTCATAGTCGATGGGGGTGTCGAGGTGTTTCTCGGTGAGGCATCCCCCCGAGGGGCCACCTGTCTGCACCGCCTTGAATTTCTTGTTGTTTTTGATGCCGCCACCAATCTCGTAGATGATCTCCCGCAGGGTGATGCCCATGGGTACTTCAATCAGTCCCACGTTGTTGATCTTACCCGCCAGGGCAAACACCTTGGTCCCTTTCGACTTCTCCGTGCCGATGGAGGAGAACCACTCAGCTCCCTTCAGGATGATCACCGGTATGTTGGCCAGTGTCTCCACATTGTTCACGTTGGTGGGCTTGCCCAGGTAACCGCTCTGAGCGGGGAAGGGCGGCTTGTTCGCCGGTTCACCACGCTTTCCTTCCATGGAGTGGATCAGGGCGGTCTCCTCACCGCAGACAAAGGCACCGGCACCATACTTGAGGCTGATGTCGAAACTGAAGGAGGTGCCGAAGATCTGCTCGCCCAGCAAGCCATATTCGCGCGCCTGTGCGATGGCCACCTTCAGTCGCCGGATGGCCAGCGGGTATTCGGCCCGGATATAGATCAGCCCTTTTGTGGCACCGATGCAATAGCCACAAATGGCCATCGCCTCCAGCACCGAGTGGGGGTCGCCTTCCAGGATGGAACGGTCCATGAAGGCACCGGGATCCCCCTCATCTGCGTTGCAGACCACATACTTCCGGTCGGCCTGGTTACGACTGGCAATCTCCCACTTCAGTCCGGTGGGGAAACCGGCACCACCGCGTCCCCTCAGTCCGGAGCGTTTGATCAAATCGATCGTTTCCTGGGGGCTCATTTCGGTTATCGCCTTGCCCAATGCCTGATAGGCATTGCGGGCAATCGACTCGTCGATGTTCTCCGGATCGATGGTGCCACAGTTGCGCAGGGCGATGCGCAACTGCTTCTTGTAAAAGCCCATGTGCTTCGAGTCCAGCACATGCTCTTCGGTCTCCGGATCGAGGTAGAGCAACCGCTCCACGCGGCGTCCCTTAATCACATGCTCGTCGATGATCTCACGCGCATCCGATGGCTTCACCTGCGTGTAGAAGGTGTTGTCAGGCAATACCTTCACAATGGGTCCCTTCTCACAAAAGCCGAAGCAGCCGGTGCGGATGATCTGCACCTCTCCCTCCAGTCGTTTCCGGTCCACCTCATCGCGCAGCATCTCATATACCAGGTCGCTCTGGGAAGAGTGGCAGCCGGTTCCGGCGCAGACCAGCAAATGCATTTTAAATTGGCTCATAACAGTAGTATTCAGTTGATTCAAGATTCAATCGTGTTGTAATTCTGCGGGATGATGCCATCCACCAGCTCCCCGTTCTTGATGTATCGTTCAATGATCTCATCTGCTTTCTTCGGATTCACGTAGCCAAACACCATCGGATCATGGCCCGGCAAAGTGATCTCCACGGTGGGCTCCGCAAAGCAGTAACCCATGCAGCCTGTCTGGGTGACGACGGCATCGATGCCCCGCTTGTCCAGCTCCAAGGCGAAAAACTCCATCACCTCCTTGGCACCCGAGGCAATGCCGCAGGTGGCCATCGCCACCTTCACCTGTACCAGCGACTCGGGATTCTCCGCCTTGTCACGCAGGCTGATACGGGCTCTCACCTCCTCCTGTATTCGTTTCAGGTCGGCGAGCGTTTTGATTCCAGTTGTATGTTCCATCATAATCTGTATTTAGAAAAATATCATTCGGTTATCAATCATCCTATTTCACTCTGTGTCAGCAGAGATAGCTGGCCGCTGCCCGATGCCGCCAGAGCGCCTCCAGGTTCTCCCTGATATATTCTTTCACCGGCAACAGCATCTGTGGGTGCTGCAGGTCTATTCCCTGCTCCCTGAGGTCACCGCTATCAAATCTGAACATCTCCTCCCCCATACGGTAGTTAAAACGGAAGCGGATGGCAGGGTTGGCCATCACCAGCAACAACAGCGACCCCTCCAGGTCACCCAGGGGCAGACAGTCAGGGTTGTCGGTGCGATAGAGCGCCTCTACCGTGGTTCCCTCACCCTCTGTGGAGGCTACCCGGAGGCTGCCGCCCGTCTGCTCGCAGGTCATCTTCAGAAACGGGATGCCCAGTCCCACCCTCCGTGTGGTGCGGGTGGTGAAGAAAGGATCGGTTAACCGCTCCAGGCTTATGCGGTCCATGCCGGTGCCGTCATCCTCCACCCTGAACAGAAGGAATGATTCATCACCCCGTTCATCCAGCGTGATCGTGACCATATCTGCCTGCGCCCTGAGGGAATTCTGCACGATATCGATCATATGCATTGCCAGTGTTACCATCATCTCTCCTCTTTAACAGGTGGAAGACTCATCGCCTCAAACCGTTGCTCCAGGAGCGCTCTCCTGAAGTGATTCCACCCTGCTTCCTCCATCTGAAAACGGCTGTGCACCGACCCGATATCCTCCGGCCGGTGCGCATCGGAACTCTGCAGGAAACCCTTTCCCTTCAGCTCCGGATGACTTCTGATAAACGCGTCGGGGGAGGTACGCCGTGATAGCTCCAGTGCGTCATATCCCAGCTCCCGTGGTATGAATCCCAACTGGCTGAGGATACCGTTCGACTGACGATCGATGTGCGCCGGCACGAAGAGTCCTCCAAGCCGGTGTACCATCATCTCTAGCGCCTCGATCCCATCGCTGATACCGGTGAAAAGGGAACGTGATTCTTCATATATGATCCGCTCATCGGCATCCACCGCCACCTGATAGCCGAAGCGAACAGGATCATGAGGGATATCGAGCATTCTCCTGTCAAGGTATTCCTGAAACTGCACCACTGCCTCCAGATCGGGGAAATAGCAGAGGCAGTGCACCTCCTCCTGCGTATTGACCTCGCAGCCGGGAATCACCATGATGCCATGGGCCGCACCACATTCCATACAGACCTGCACGTTGCGGGTGCTGTTGTGGTCGGTGATGGCAATCAACTGCAGACCTCTCTCCCCTGCACGTCCAATGATGCGGCGGGGACTCATCTCCAGGCTGCCGCAAGGCGACAGGCAGGTGTGGATATGCAGATCAGCGTTGTACCAGGGCATAATTCTCAGTGATCAACTTATTCTTTTAAACCATGAACCAAGAACCACGAACCACAAACATATAAACCTACTAACGTATCAACTTGCCAACGAATCAACTTATCAACGTTCAACCTCTCTCAAATAATTATACAACATCCCGGCGGTCTCGAAGGCGGGCTTACCCGAGGAGAGGATCACCACCTCTTCCTCATCGGCATGGGCCAGCACCTCAGGCTCTACCTGACGTTCGTTCACCACGACAATGGCACTCAGCTCTTTGAGTGAGGCCACCGCCACGATGTTGCGATGTACCTGTGAGGTGATCCATAGCATACCGGCCTCGGCCTTGCCCATGGCATCGCTCAACAGGTCTGAGAGATATGCCCCCTCCGTGTACCTGTAGAGAAAGGCCTCACCGGCCAGGCAGGTGAATCCGAGCTCCTGCATCAGTTGTCTAAGGTTCGTTTTCATTTGTATCGTTGTATTTGTTAAGCCTGTCCCTGCCCCATATCTTCTCTATCACCACGAAGGCCTGATCGGGACTCAGCTTGTAATTCTTCTCCATCACCCGCTGTACGAAAACACAATGGGATATACTGGCTTTCCCCTGTACGATATCTTCTGCCAGACTCCTGCAGGAAGGAGCACCACAGGCGCCGCAGTCGAATCCAGGGAAGTAGGTCATCAGCCTCCTGATGCGTTGCAGTTTGATCAGTGCCTTTTCCATATCCTCATCCAATAGCAACCCGTCTCGCGGATGTACCGGATCCACCCTCGACAGTGGTTGTAGCTGTTGACGGTATCTCATCAATCGGTTGTCCACCTCTCCTCCCTGTTGATCTTTCAGCATTTGCAGTCTTTTTTGTCTGTGCTCAAGCCGCTCAACCGTCAGGAAACGGTTCCCGGGACAGAGAATACCACCGGCACATCCCTGGTCACACGCTCTCAGCTCCAGAAAATCGATGTCGGACAGATGTCCCGACTCGAGCTTTTCCAGGAACTCGATCACGTTCTCCATCCCGTCGATTGCCAGGCTCCTCCCGGGGAAATAGTGTTTCTCGTTACCCGAGAGAGACCAGCAGACCGAGTCAGGACTCATATCGGCCACATGCTTGCGTCCTCCCCTTTCTTTCCTACCCAAAAGGGTTGCAACTGTTTTGTTATAGACCTCTTTCATATTGATGGTGCCGTCGATGGGTGAGGCGGCTTCACCCACCGGCGCACGGGCTGCCACCGTCTTGGCGGCACAGGGCGTGACATAGTAAATGAATATCTTTCGGGGATCGTCCTGTTGCTTCTCTTTCGACAGACGCAGGTAGAGCGCCGCAATGTCGTGTGGTGCCTTCAGAAGCATGATATGGGGTGTCAGCGACGGATAGAGTACCTGTATCAGGCGAACCACTGCCGGGCAATAGGAACTGATCACCGGTCGTGCAATATGATTATCGGCATATGTCCCGTATGCCTCTTTCATAAAATCGACCGCACGCTCCACTTCACACACCTCATCAAAGCCACATGATTTCACCGCCTCCAGCACCTCCGTGGCAGAATAGTCGGATGGGAACTGACCGATAAAGACAGAAGGTACAAGTGCAATCTTGTATGCATCATCACGCATGAAAGCGAGTCCATCGTCGCGTGCATAGATGGCTTTCTGGGGACAGACACGGTAGCACTCACCACAATCCACACACCGCTCCGGTTGTATGACGGCATATCCCTCCACGATACGGATGGCCTGCGTGGAGCATACACGCATGCAATGGGAGCAACCGATGCATTTACCCCGGTCAATCTGGATTGAGTGTGTGTAGTCTCCTCCTTTTTCCATTTCTCAGTTCATTCTTCATGCCTTAAATAGCACAGTGATCTCAAGCCTTGTCCCCACACCGGGTGTGGAGGTGAGCACCATCCTGTCACTGTTCTTCCTGATATTGGGCAGGCCCATCCCGGCACCAAAACCCATCTGCCGTACCTCCTCTGTGGCTGTGGAGAAACCCTCCTCCATCGCCCGTTCAATATTTTCAATGCCCGGACCCTTGTCTTCCATCACCACATGGATCGCATCCGGAAGGATCTCGGCATCCATTGTGCCGCTCCAGGCATGGGATACCACGTTCATCTCCGCCTCATAGAGTGCAATGGCCACCTTGCGCAACACCTCCGGTGCGATGTGAAACTGCTTCAGCGTCTTTTTCACTTCTGAGCTGGCCCTGCCTGCCGCAGTGAAATCACCGCCTTCTATCTCGAAATGCAATCTCATTGGCACACCGGTTTAAGTCCCCCCTGGTAGAGTCTCCCAGATAATTCAAAAAGTGTCAGCTCCGACTCGATGATGGTGATGTGGTGCTCCTTTGCCAGCGCAAGCATGTCGGGCGTGACCCGTTTTCCACGTGCAAAGATGATACAGGTGATATTGGACATCTCGGCCGTACGCAATACCTGTATGGTGCAGAGCCCCGTAATCAGGACTGTGTTTTCCATTCGGTATCGCAGTACATCACTCATCAGGTCTGAAGCAAACGCTTTGGTATAGTCGCTTGAAATATGGCCATCCATGAGTATCGTGCCATTGAAGAGCAGGTTGAGTTGTTGTAAATTCATCGTTTCATTTAAATTGCGAATTGTTTCATGCCATTCAACAGACTCTCTGCTGATAGGAGGTGTGCAGACCGGTTTGTGTTTCCATAAGAGTATTCCTTCATCAACAAACTAAACATCAGGTAAAATAGTCAACCCAGGTTACAGGGTCATCTCTTTGCTACGATATCCCTTTTCCAGGGATATCAGGACCGTTTCACATGACAAATATAATCATTCCGGTATGATTGAGGAAAATTTTCCATAATTATTTTTGATCACGGCAGCACTATGCAGATGAATGGGATGAATCAGCAGGAAAATATGCTTCTTAGCGAAATATTTTGTACTTTTGCAGATACTTTTGCTTCGCCGTAGCGAATGCAGGTTGCATCATGTTGGTCCTTTGCCCACGATGGCACATCCGGGGTTCCCTCTGAATGCCTATCCAGCCGAAGGCAAGCCCACCTAAACAATTGAACGAATTCGTATGAACAATCCAGAACTTAGCGAACAGGAGATCATTCGCCGCCAAAGCCTTGAGGAGTTACGAAAACTGGGAGTCGAACCCTACCCCGCAGCGCTCTATGAGGTGAATGCCTGGTCTGCAGATATAAAAGAGTCCTTCCGTGACGAGGCCGAACGCCGCCAGGTGAGTATCGCCGGTCGCATCATGGGACGCCGCATCATGGGAAAAGCCTCCTTTGTGGAACTGATGGACAAACAGGGACGCATCCAGGTCTATATCACCCGCGATGACATCTGCCCCGGGGAGGATAAGGAGCTCTACAACACCGTTTTCAAGAAACTTACCGACATCGGTGACTTCATCGGCATCACCGGCTACATCTTCCGCACCAAGACGGGAGAGATCTCGATACATGCCGAAACGCTCACCATCCTCTCCAAGTCGCTCAAACCACTTCCCGTGGTGAAGATGAAAGATGGAGTGGCCTACGACAAGTTTTCCGACCCTGAGCTGCGCTATCGACAGCGCTACGTGGACCTGCTGGTGAACGAGGATGTGAAGGATATTTTCCTTAAACGCACCCGTATCTTCGATGCCATGCGGGCATTCTTCAACCAACAGGGATACCTGGAGATGGACACACCCGTCCTGCAGGGCATCCCCGGTGGTGCAGCCGCCCGCCCCTTCATCACCCACATGAACGCACTCGACATCGACCTCTACCTGCGCATCGCCAACGAGCTCTACCTCAAACGACTGATCGTAGGCGGCTTCGAAGGGGTCTACGAGTTCTCCCGCAACTTCCGCAACGAGGGGATGGACCGGACACACAACCCGGAGTTCACCGTGATGGAGATCTACGTGGCTTACAAGGACTACAAATGGATGATGGAATTTACCGAGCAGATGCTGGAGCAGGTGGCCCGGCAGGTGCTGGGTACCACGAAGGTGAAGGTGGGTGATCATGAGATTGACTTCAAGGCACCCTATCGGCGGGTGACCATGATCGACGCCATACGCGAACATACCGGCATCGACATCAGCGGCATGGATGAGAAACAGCTGCGTGCTGTATGTCGTGAGCTGGGCGTGGAAGAGGACCAGACCATGGGCAAGGGGAAGCTGATCGATGAGATCTTCGGCGAGAAGGCGGAAGGCAACTACATTCAGCCTACCTTTATCATTGACTACCCCATCGAGATGTCACCCCTCTGCAAGCGTCACCGAGAAAACCCGGAGCTTACCGAGCGCTTCGAGCTGATGGTCAACGGCAAGGAGCTGGCCAACGCCTACTCCGAGCTGAATGACCCGATCGACCAGCGGCAGCGCTTCGAGGAGCAGCTCCGCCTCTCCGAGAAGGGAGATGACGAGGCGATGTTCATCGACCAGGATTTCCTGCGTGCCCTGGAATATGGGATGCCTCCCACCTCCGGTATGGGTATCGGCATGGATCGCCTCACCATGTTACTCACCGGCCAGACCTCCATTCAGGAGGTGCTGCTCTTCCCGATGATGCGCCCCGAGAAAACAGTGAAGAAAGATCCGCTCGCCCGTTATGCCGAGGCCGGCATCCCCGAAGAGTGGGCAGCCCTGCTTCAAAAAGCGGGATACCTTCTGGTGAAGAGCCTTAGCGAGGCCAACCCCAACAAGTTGCACCAGGAGATCTGCGGGATGAACAAAAAGTTCAAGCTGGGACTGAACAATCCCACCCCCGGGGAGGTTAAAACATGGACAGAACAAGCCGCCTCACTTTAACGGTCTGAATATCTGAAATTAGACAACATGGATTCAATCGGCAAAATCTGTATCCTGGGTGGCGGCACCTGGGGAACGGCACTCGCCAAAATGGTGCTGATGAACCAGAAACATATGAACTGGTTCATCCGCCGCGACGATCAGATCGAAGGGTTCTACAAGCTGGGGCACAACCCCTCCCACCTGACCAATGTGAAGTTCAACCTGGCACAGATCACCTTCTACTCCAACATCGAGAAGGCGATCAAAGACTCCGACACCATCATAGTAGCCATCCCTTCCCCTTATGTGAAGCAATACTTCCGACGCATCTGGAACAGCAGCTTCCGTGGCAAGTTCGTGGTCTCCGCCCTCAAGGGGATTATCCCCAGCGACAACATGGTGATGAGCGAGTACCTTGCCTCCAACTTCAAGATTCCTTTCGAGCAGATCGGCGTGGTATCGGGACCCTGCCATGCCGAGGAGGTGGCCCTCGAAAGGCTCTCCTTCCTGACGGTTGCCAGCAAGGATCAGAACAAGGCTAAGCTGCTCTCCGAAGCAATCAACTCGCGGATCCTGAAGACACGCATCTCGGACGATGTGGTGGGCATCGAGCTGGCTGCGGTGCTGAAGAACATATACGCCATCGCGGCCGGCATCTGCCAGGGACTGCTCTACGGAGATAACTTCCAGGCGGTGCTGATGAGCAACTGCGCCAAAGAGATGTCTGCCTTTCTCAACGGTGTGTTGCCCATGGAGCGCTGCATCGCCGAACAACACTACCTTGGCGACATGTTGGTGACCGGCTACTCACAGTTCAGCCGCAATCGCACCCTCGGCGCCATGATTGGTAAAGGCTACTCGGTGAGGAGCGCCCAGCTGGAGATGGAGATGATTGCCGAAGGTTATTATGGTGCCAAGTGCATCTACGAGCTCAACAACCGCTTTAAGGTGGATATGCCCATCGCACAAACGGTTTACCAAATTCTATACGAGAAGCGGCCGCCACAAGAGGCGATCCGCAAGTTGATCGATTACTTTTAATCGATTAGCCATTAGGGTTCTTAACTCAAGCTATTTGACGATAATCAAGCAACAGACAAAATTATAACTGACAATGGATCATATTCAATTACAGATCAAGGATGTAGCCTCATTTCTTCCGGAGGAAGAGATTCTGAGACAGGCACCGCAGGCTGTGGCCTGCAACCAGGCACTACACGACGGCACCCGCGCGGGAAATGATTTCCTGGGATGGGTGACACTCCCCTCTTCCATCACCGATGAAAATATTCGGGAGATTGAAGATGCGGCTACTGTGCTGCGCACCCGCTGCGAAGCAGTGGTGGTGGTAGGCATCGGCGGCAGCTACCTGGGTGCCCGGGCGGTGATCGATGCCCTCAGTGACTCATTCGACTGGCTGCAGGAGCCTGCCAAACGGAAAAACCCGGTGATCCTCTATGCCGGCAACAACATCAGTGAGGATTACCTCCACGAACTGATGAGATATCTGGAAAATAAAGAGTTCGGACTGATCAACATATCCAAATCGGGCACCACCACTGAGCCGGCACTCGCCTTCCGCCTGCTGAAAGACCTGCTGGAGAGCATGGTGGGAAAGGAGGAAGCGAGACGACGAATCGTGGCGGTCACCGACGCGGCCCGTGGAGCACTACGGACCCTGGCCGACACCGAGGGGTATAAGACCTTCGTGATCCCCGACAACGTGGGAGGTCGCTACTCGGTACTCACACCGGTGGGACTACTGCCCATCGCGGTAGCAGGCATCAATATCCGAAAGCTGGTGGAGGGTGCCCTCGAGATAGAAAAGGCCTCGGCGGCTTCCACCGCGTTCGACTACAACCTGCCGGCCATCTACGCTGTGATTCGCAACGAGCTCTACAAAAGAGGCAAGAAGATAGAGATCCTGGTCAACTACCACCCCAAGCTCCACTTCCTGGCGGAATGGTGGAAACAGCTTTTCGGTGAGAGCGAAGGCAAGGAGAACCTGGGCATCTTCCCTGCTGCCGTCGACTTCACCACCGACCTGCACTCGATGGGTCAATGGATCCAGGAGGGTGAACGCACCATCTTCGAGACGGTGCTCTCCATCCGCCAACCGAATAAAAAGGTGGAGATCCCACACGATGCCAGAGATCTCGACGGTCTCAACTATCTACACGGTAAACGGGTGGATGAGGTGAACAAAATGGCTGAGCTGGGTACCCGCATCGCACACGTGGACGGTGACGTACCCAACCTGCTGATTGAACTGCCGGAGCTGAACGAGAAATATATCGGACAGCTGATCTACTTCTTCGAGAAGGCATGTGGCATCAGCGGCTACCTGCTGGGCATCAACCCCTTCGACCAGCCCGGAGTGGAGGCTTATAAGAAGAATATGTTCGCCCTGCTGGAGAAACCGGGCTTCGAGGAAGCAACGCGTGCGATCAAGGCCAGATTGTGAAGCATTTATGAACCCAGGAAACCGCAAGGCCGCCTCAAAACGACCCCGCGGTTTTTTTTATTGACAAGAATGAAAGAGATACTGATAGATTATTTAAATCGTAACAACCAAAATAAGTTCGACTTGAAGGCGGTGATCTTCGACATGGACGGCGTGCTTTACGACTCCATGCCGGCGCACGACCGCTCCTGGCAACAGACAATGGATGAAGAAGGACTCACCCATGAACCGGGTGAATTCTACCTGCATGAGGGCAGGATCGGGAAGGCTACCATCGATATCATTTTTCAACGGAACCTGCAACGGGATGCAACCGAGGAGGAGGTAGAGCGTATCTACGCCCGCAAAACGGAGTTGTTTGGGCTATACAACAGTGGGGATACCATACCCGGCGCGAGGGAGGTGCTGGACTATGTAAAGGAGATGAATCTCACACCGGTACTGGTGACCGGCTCGGGGCAACCCTCCCTGCTGAGTCGTCTCGATCACCACTTCCCCGACACCTTCACCCCCGGCACCATGGTCACCGCCTTCGATGTGGTGAACGGTAAACCGGATCCGGAACCCTTTCTGAAAGGATTGCAAAAAGGGGGAGAACTGCTGCCTCACCAGGCTATCGTGATTGAAAATGCGCCCCTGGGCATCGAAGCAGCCGTAGGTGCAGGCATCTTCACCATCGCGGTCAACACCGGTCCACTTTCCGACGCGATCCTGCGGGAGGCTGGTGCATCGCTGGTGTTTAGCTCAATGAACCATCTGCGCGAAGCACTTCCGGCAATCATCCGGCTGACGGGTGTGGTTACAGCATAGTGCAATAATGGTGAACCGTCATTCTCTTTTTGCCATATTATCATTATCTTTGTCCGAAAGGCTGTTAAAATAAGTACATATGTATATCAACAGGCAGGGTTTTATACGCGTGGCGGCCGCATCCCCCCGGTTGAGGGTTGCCGACTGTGATTACAACAGGAGAGAGATCCAATCGATGATCGGAGAAGCAGTGGAACAACAGGTGCAGGTCGTCTGTTTCCCCGAGCTCTCGCTCACCGGTTACAGCTGTGGCGACCTCTTCTTCCAGGAGACTCTCCAGCGGGAGGCAATCGCCTCGCTACAGGAGCTGGCACACTTCATGCATGACAAACGCTCACTGACAGCCATCGTGGGCCTGCCGCTGCGCATCGGCAGCAACCTGTTCAACATGGCTGCGGTGATCGCCGCCGAAGGAATCGTGGGATTGGTACCCAAGACACATGTGCCGAACGACCGGGAGTATTATGAGAAGCGATGGTTTGCGGCAGCATCCAGCCTGACCGTTCACTCCTTTGAGATTGGCGGACGAGAGGTGCCGGTCGCAGCCGGTGGCATGTTGTTTCAGACTCCATTCGCTACATTTGGCGTGGAGATCTGCGAGGATCTATGGATGCCGATGCCCCCCTCCTCCCAACTGGCGATGCAGGGTGCCGAGCTGCTGTTCAATCTCTCGGCAAGCAACGAGCTGGTAGGCAAACACCGTTACCGTCGATCGCTTGTACTCCAGCAATCGGGACGCTGCAACGCAGCCTATATCTACGCTTCTGCCGGCACCGGTGAGTCGACCACCGACATGGTTTTCTCCGGTGCATGCCTCATCGCTGAAAACGGTACCCTGCTTGCAGAGTCACCCCGTTTCTCGAACGAGAATGAGTGGATAACCGCCGATATCGATTTGGATGCACTGCGTCACGACCGGCTGAAGAACACCAACTTCAGTAACGACGCGCTGCAACAGGCATACAGGGTTGACATCCCCCTGACCGAAGTAAATACCACCGGACTGCGTCATCCCCTGCCGACACACCCCTTTATACCGGCAGCAGAACAGACCGACGAGTTTCTCTCAGATGTGTTCAGGATTCAGACCGAGGGACTGGCCAAACGACTCCGCCATACCGGCATTGAAAAGGTGACCCTCGGCATCTCCGGTGGTCTCGACTCCACACTGGCACTCCTGGTCACCATCGCCACTTTCGACCGGCTTCAACTGCCACGAGAGAACATCGTGGGGATCACCATGCCCGGCTTCGGCACCACCAACAGGACCTACAACAATGCCACCGACCTGATGCATGCCTCCGGCATCACGGTGATGGAGATCCCGATCGTAGAGGCGGTGAAACAACATTTCAAAGATATCGGCCACGATTTCGACAACCATAGCGTCACCTACGAGAACAGCCAGGCACGCGAGCGCACCCAGATCCTGATGGATGTTGCCAACAAGATCGGTGCGTTGGTAGTGGGTACCGGCAACATGTCGGAGCTTGCACTGGGGTGGGCCACCTACAACGGCGACCAGATGTCGATGTACGGCGTCAACGCCAGCGTACCCAAGACACTGGTGGCGACGCTGGTGCGCTGGATTGCCGACAACCGGATGGAGGAGAGCACCCGCACCATCCTGCATGATGTGCTCGACACACCCTTCAGCCCCGAGCTGCTGCCTGCAGATGCCGAGGGTAAGATCGCCCAGAAAACCGAACATGTTGTGGGACCCTATGAGCTGCACGACTTCTTCCTGCACCGGATGCTGCGTTACGGCGACGGCCCGTCACGCATCCTCTTTCTGGCCCGACAGGCCTTTACCGGCCAATATAATGAGGAGGAGTTACAGAAATGGCTCAGGGTCTTCTACAAGCGATTTTTCACACAACAGTTCAAACGCTCCTGCATGCCCGACGGTCCCAAGGTGGGATCTGTCAACCTCTCACCCCGCGGCGACTGGCGCATGCCAAGTGATGCTGTTGCCGATCTCTGGCTCAAAGAACTGGAAACGACTAGTGATAAGCAGTGAGGACTCAGCACATTACCACATCAACTAATCATCACATCAACACATCAACACATCAACACATCATCACATCAGCTAATCATCACATCAGTAATCACATGCAACGCCTGACCGACCTCTTCACCACCTATACCGGACTACCACACCAGACACTGGAAGCACTGCCCACCTCCGGCTCCAATCGCAGATACTTCCGTATCACGGCCGGCGAGACCTCACTGATCGGTGTCCATGGTGAATCACGCGACGAGAACCGGGCCTTCATAACCCTGGCAACTCATTTCCACAAGCAGGGTCTGAACGTGCCACAGGTGGTGGCCGTCTCTGACGACGAGATATGTTACCTGCAGGAGGATCTGGGTGACAACGTGCTGTTCGACCGGATCAAGGCGGGGCGTAACACCGGAGTGTTCAGCCATGGTGAAAAGGAGTTACTGCACAAAACGATAACCCAACTGGCAGATATTCAATACCTGGGTGCCCGCGATCTTGACTTCAGTATCTGCTACCCACTGCCGGCCTTTAACCTCCGTTCGGTGATGTGGGACATGAACTACTTCAAGTACAGCTTTCTGAAGACTACCGGCATGGAGTTCCTGGAAGACCGGCTGGAGAATGATTTTGAAAAACTGGCAGCAACACTGCTGAATGACGATACCAACACCTTTATGTATCGTGACTTCCAGTCGCGCAATGTGATGCTGGTGAATGATGAGCCCTATTTCATCGACTTCCAGGGAGGCCGTAAAGGCCCGGTTTACTATGACCTGGCCTCTTTCCTCTGGCAGGCAAAAGCCAACTTCCCCGCAGAGCTTCGCGATGAGCTGACCGACACCTTTATCACCTCGCTACGGAAATATCAGCCTGTAGAGGAAACAATCTTCCGGGAGCGGCTTCGCCACTTCGTGCTCTTTCGTACGCTTCAGGTGCTGGGAGCTTACGGCTTCAGGGGGTATTTTGAAAAGAAACCCCATTTCATCCAAAGCGTTCCCTTTGCATTGAATAACCTGCGGGAGCTGCTGCAGGAAGGATTTGAACAGTACCCCTATCTCTGCGATATGCTGCAGAAGATGTGCGACCTGAAACAGTTTGCCGACAGCCGTAAGAGGGAGTTGGAGGTACGTGTCTACAGCTTCGCCTATAAGAAAGGTATCCCGGAGGATAGCTCCGGCAATGGCGGGGGCTATGTGTTCGACTGCCGCGCAATCAACAACCCCGGTAAGTTCGAACGATACAACAACGTAACCGGTCTTGACGAACCGGTGATCCGCTTCCTCGAAGAGGATGGCGAGATGGTCACCTTTCTGGAGACCCTCTACCCGCTCATCGATCAACATGTGAAACGTTACATGGAGCGTAACTTCACCAACCTGATGATCTCCTTCGGCTGCACCGGTGGACAACACCGGTCGGTTTATGCGGCACAACATGTGGCGGAGCACATCTCTAAAATGTTCGGCGTGAAGGTATCCCTGGTACACCGCGAGCAGAACCTGGAACAGGAATTCAGAAAGAGGAGTTGAAGATAATATCCATTTTCAGACAGCTCCCTCTTTTTTCAGTCTGGTTCATTCTAACATCTCCCATCACGTGAAAGCAATGATCTTCGCCGCCGGTCTCGGCACCCGTCTCAAACCCCTCACCAACACCATGCCGAAAGCACTGGTGCCGGTAGGTGGTAAGCCCCTGTTGCAACATACCATTGAAAGACTGATTGCTGCAGGCTTCGACGAGATCATCATCAATATCCATCACTTCGCTGATCAAATCATCCACTTTGTGAAAGCAAACAACCAGTTTGGTATCCGCATTGCATTTTCGGATGAACGGGCACAGCTGCTCGATACCGGTGGTGGCATCAAAAAGGCAGCCTGGTTTTTCGATGACAACCAACCATTTCTGGTACACAACACCGACATCCTTTCTACGATCGACCTGCGGGAAGTAATGCGCCACCATCTGCAAAATGATGCTCCTGCAACACTCGTTTGCAGCAAACGGGAGACCAACCGCTACCTCCTCTTTAACGAGCAGCAATACCTGTATGGGTGGATCAACAGAAAAACAGGTGAGACCAAATCACCCTATCCCGATTTTCGACCAGATAATTACACCCAACTGGCATTCTCCGGCATCCAGGTACTGCACCCCTCCCTTCTCAGTGAGATGGACTCATTTCCCAATTGCTTCTCCATCATCGATTTTTACCTCTCTCTCTGCGCATCCCATAAGATCACTGCTTATCTCCCCCAAAAGGGAACGATCCTCGATGTGGGTAAACCCGATTCCATCATCCAGGCTACGAAATTTCTCGGACTGACGCGCTGAATGATCATTAGCAGTTTTTAACCCTCTTCCTCAAAAAAAACAAACCACTTCACCCCCAAAAGTGTTAAATGTCACCCTCTATTTAAATTTTTTAATTATAATGCTTGCATATATAAAATTATATGTGTTTATTTGCGAATGTTTTTTAAATGTTTAACACCAATAGCACATCTTTAGTGTGTCTACAGGAGCATAAACCGACAGAAATATGATAAATTTTAACACTCTTGCCGCACAATACAAGGCAGAGCTTCTCGACAATGTAGTACCCTTCTGGCTTAACCGCTCACAGGACCTGGAAATGGGAGGCTATTTCACCTGTCTCGACCGGCAGGGCAACGTATACGACACCGATAAGTTTATCTGGCTACAGGCCCGTGAGGTGTGGCTTTTCTCAATGCTTTATAACAAAGTTGAAAAAAGACAGGAGTGGTTGGAATGTGCACTCCAGGGAGCTGAGTTCCTGAAAAAATTTGGCCATGACGGAAATTACAACTGGTATTTCTCCCTCACCCGCGAGGGGAAACCGCTGATTGAACCTTACAATATCTTTTCCTACACCTTTTCAGCCATGGCCTTTGGTCAGCTGAGCCTTGCCACCGGTAACAGCGAATATGCTGAAATCGCGAAAAAGACATTCGACATCATCCTCCAGAAAAAAGAGAATCCGAAAGGTAAATGGAATAAGGCATTCAGTGGAACAAGGTCTCTCAAGAGTTTCTCGCTGCCCATGATTCTGTGCAACCTGGCGCTGGAGATAGAACATCTCCTTGAGAGTGACTTTATGAAAAGGATCATGGAGGAGTGCATTCACGAAGTGATGGAAGTATTCCGCCATCCCGAGATGGAGGGCCTGATCGTTGAGAATCTAAACGATGACGGCTCTCTCTCGGACACCTTCGATGGACGACTGATGAATCCCGGACACGCCATTGAAGCCATGTGGTTTGTGATGGATCTGGGAGTAAGACTGAATCGGCCTGATTTGATTGACAAGGCGGTGGAGACCACACTGAAAACCCTCGAATACGGCTGGGACAAGCAATATGGGGGTATCTTTTATTTCCTGGACCGGAAAGGATTTCCACCCCAACAACTCGAATGGAACCAGAAATTGTGGTGGGTACATATAGAAGCACTGATCTCACTGTTGAAAGGGTATCAGTTAACAGGCTCCATGGAGTGTCTCACCTGGTTTGACAAAGTGCATCATTATACCTGGGATCACTTCAAGGACCCGGAACATCCGGAGTGGTGGGGCTACCTTAATCGCCAGGGAGAGGTGTTGCTTGACCTAAAAGGGGGTAAATGGAAAGGATGTTTCCACGTGCCTAGAGGATTGTATCAGTGCTGGACATTATTAGACAAGATTGACAATAATACTGGACAGTCTCACCTCATAATCAACGATAGTACTAATCCCCAAACAATAGAAAATGAGCGGCAGGAGAAAGTTTATTAAAAGTGCAGTTCTGGGGTCCGCAGGAGTACTTGCAACCCAGTCACTACACAGCTACACCCATGATTCAGTAAAGGTTGCTGATAAACCACAGATTGGTGGTATTCTTTCGAATAACACCTTTGAAACACCTGGGGTTTTCCAGGGGATGCCGATACATGCCACCTTCCTGGATGAAGTTAGCTGGGACATTCCACACCAGAATTGGGGCGTAAAGGAATGGGATCTCGATTTCCAATCAATGAAAGATATCGGGATCAACACGGTTGTAATGATTCGATCTGGTCTGGGATGGTGGATCGCATCACCATTTGAAGCAATCTTAAAAACAGAGGATGTATATTACCCTCCTGTCGATCTTACAGAAATGTTTCTCACGCTTGCCGATAAACATAATATGAATTTCATGTTCGGCATGTACGATTCAGGACGCTATTGGATTGAAGGGAAATACCAGCAGGAGATAGATCTGAATCTGAGGCTTATTGATGAAGTATGGGCGAAATATGGTCACCATCCCTCCTTCAAAGGATGGTACCTCTCACAGGAGATTAGCAGGCGGACAAAAAACATGTCGAAAATATATGCCGAGGTAGGCAAACATGCAAAGAATGTATCTGGAAATTTGACCACACTGGTTTCACCCTATATTCACGGGGTAAAAACAGATCAGGTGATGAGTGGAGAGAATGCAATCTCCCTGCAGGAACATGAAAAAGAGTGGAACGAAATTTTAACCAATGTGGAAGGTGCCATTGACATTCTTGCTTTTCAGGATGGACAGGTCAATTACCATGAACTAAGGGATTACCTGGAGGTGAACAAGAAATTAGCAGATGCGCATAAGATGCGGTGCTGGACAAATATTGAGTCATTTGATCGCGATATGCCTATTCGTTTTCTTCCAATCAAATGGGAAAAATTGCTCTTAAAACTTGAAGCTGCAAGATTAGCCGGCATAGAGGATGCAATCACGTTTGAATTTTCACATTTCATGAGTCCAAACTCAACATACCCGCAGGCGAAATTCCTGTATGAAAGATATAGAGAACATTTCACCATCAAAAAACAACAGTAACAACAAAAACAAAAGCAAATGGAAAGCAAAACCCGATCTCTAAAGTGGAGTCACAGCACCTTACGGGGACTGTTTCTCTCACTCTTCTTTCTCTCAACGCTGATCATCTATGCACAGGTGAATGTGAAGGGAAAGGTAGTTGATGCGACAGGGGAAACCCTGATTGGCGTGAATGTGATACTAAAGGATACCCGACAAGGTACCGTTACCGACATTGACGGTGATTTCACCCTATCTGTTCCCTCTGCCAACAGCACACTGGTATTTTCCTACGTGGGTTTCAGGGAACTAGAAGTGCCCCTGAACGGAAGAAATTTCGTCACTGTAACCATGGAACAGGATACCGAGCTCCTGGACGAGGTCATTGTGGTAGGCTATGGCACACAACGCAGGACCAGTGTAACCGGAGCTGTCTCCACCCTCTCTGATACGGAATTGATCAAGGCACCAGTAGTGGGCTTGACCAATGTGCTGGGAGCCAGGGTGGCCGGAGTGACATCCCTGCAACAATCGGGGCAGCCAGGACAGGATGCGGCCTCACTACTCGTGCGAGGTGAAGGTGCTACCTATATCGTCGATGGTGTGATCAGAAGCATCAATGAAATCGACCCGAATGAGATCGAATCGATCTCTATCCTCAAGGATGCCACTTCCGCCTCAGTGTACGGATTGAATGCCACCTCAGTGGTCATCGTCACCACCAAACGAGGTGAAGAGGGAAAACTGGGCATCTCCTACAACGGCAACTACGGCATCAGTCAGAATGCCAACCAGATCAAGTGGCTCGATGGGCCGGGATATGCCTATTGGTACAATATGGCCAGGGAGATGGATGGTGATGACCCCGCATTCACATCGGAACAGGTTGAAAAGATGAGAGCAGGTGTCGATGGCTGGGGAAACACCAACTGGTATGATGCGGTGTTTGGCGTCGGTAGGACAATAAACCACAACGTGAGTGCCACAGGTGGTTCTGAGAAAGTGAAGTTCTTCTCGTCACTGAGTGCCTTTCAGCAACAGGGGAACGTAGACAACTTCAATTACACCCGTTATAACCTGAGAGCCAACATTGATGCGAAGCTCACCGAGCACCTCTCCATGGTGATGAATGTGGCAGGGCGTCTCGACGAGCATGACCGCCCCAGCTATTCCGCAAATCCCAACGACTGGCATAACATACCCCAGCAGGCGGTGCGTGCCCTGCCCTACATACCCAAAAAGATCGTGGCAGAAGATGGGAAAGAGTATTACACCTCCACCCGTACCGCCTCCTCTCCAGTGAGTCCCCTTGCTGCGATTTATGAATCTGGCTACAGTAGACCCAGGAACACCACCATCCAGACCAACTTTTCACTCAACTATGACGCTCCCTGGATGGAGGGTCTAAGTCTGAAATTTATGGGTGCCTACGACAAATTCTTCCAGTTCAACAAGTCATTGACCATACCCTATCAGACCATGATGGGAGCTTTGCCGGCAACCAATACAGAATCTATTGCCTTCACCACATTCAAAAACAACTCCGGGAACACCTCCCTTACCGAAAGTGCACACAGCTCCACCAACGTGGTTACACAGTCAAGCTTCACCTACGACCGTCAGTTCGACAAACACAAGATCAATCTCTTCGGTCTGGCTGAAACCCGCAATGGTTTTTCCAATACCCTGGGAGCAACAGGATATGGGCTCAATTTCCTGGAGCTGGATGAACTAAGCATGATCACCAACACTACCGGCAACGGTGAAGAGAAAATACCCTCCATCTCGGGCAACAGCGGTCAATCGCGACTGGTTGGCTTCGTGGGAAGGCTCAATTATGACTTTGACAATCGATACCTTTTGGAAGCATCGATTCGCCGCGACGGCAGCTACCTCTTCAGCGGAATGGCCGGCTCGCAGTGGGTGAATCTGCCGGCAGTATCGGCAGGATGGAGGCTAAACAATGAAGAGTGGTTCCAGGCAGACTGGATCGACAACCTCAAACTAAGGGGCGGTATCGGTAAAACGGCCACTTCTGCTGTCAACGCCTTCCAGTACCTCAACCTGATGACCATCCAATCCAACGCCCTTATCATTGGTAACCAGAGAGAGAGCATGATCTACTCAAGCACGCTTGGCAATCCCTACCTCTCATGGGCCAAGGCGATCACCTACAACGCCGGTGTGGAATTCATGGCATGGAAAGGTTTGCTCGGTGTGGAACTGGATTTATTCTACAAATATCAGTACGACTTGCTGGCCAGTGTAGGAGGTTCTTTTCCTCCTTCGATGGGAGGATACTACTTTAGTTCCGACAACGTGAACAAAATCGATTACAGAGGATTTGACTTCACCATCACCCACAACAACAAAATTGGCGACTTCAGGTACGGTTTGAAATGGATCGGGACACTGGCCAACCGCAGATGGCTATACTATGCCGGTGATTCGGAGAATACTCCCGATTATCGCAAGCTAACCGGTAAAGAGGTGGGTTCACAGCTCGGATTCATTTCTGAGGGTCTTTTCCAGTCACAGGAAGAAATAGACAATGCTCCCACCATTCCAGGATCACCGGTACTACCCGGTTATGTGAGATATAAGGATCGAAATGGTGATGGCAAGATCACCTATGCTCAGGATATGGGATATGTAGGTAAAAGCCCCTATGCGAAGTTCCAAACCTCGCTTAATCTTTATGCCGACTGGAAGGGATTCGACTTTGACATCCTGCTTCAATCAGGTCTTGGACGTACTGTAGCTCTGACAGGTGTCTATACTTCTCCCGGATCAGAAGGGGTAATGGACAACACCGCCTATACGAAACTCTTCTATCACGGTGGCAACTCACCACAGTTCCTTCCTGAGAACTCCTGGACCCCCGACAACCAGAATGCTGAATTCCCGCGTCTTACGCTGGTAACAGTCAGCACAAACAATGCTTACTCCTCAACCTTCTGGTATAGAAACGGCAATTACCTCCGGGTGAAATCATTCCAGATGGGATATACCATCCCCGCCTCCCTCACCCGTAAAGCAGGTGTAGACAAGATCAGGCTCTTCGTGGAGGGTTCGAACCTATTCACATTCAGCGAGCTGACGAAGTACAACATCGATCCCGAGCAACCGGGGGTGAACAACGGTTATTATCCTCAGCAGAAGACCCTCTCTTTCGGGCTTAACTTCTCCTTATAATCACTTTAACTTGATATAAAATGAAAAAAATATTTAGGACACTACTCTACATGACCACTGCTGCGATCTTTTTCAGCAGCTGCTCAGACTGGCTGGACCTGACTCCTACTGACAAACTGACCGACAAAGTGATTTGGGAGGACGAGTCGAGCGTTGATCTCTACGTGAATGGCTTTTACACCTACCTGAACCAGTATAGCCCCTTTGGGTCTGCACAAGCAAGCGGCAACCTGTCTGAGAGTTTTACCAACGCCTTCAAGTATGGTTCTTATGCAGCAGGTCACAAGGCGGGGCATGCCAACAACTATGTCTTCGACCCGGATCTGATCACCACGGCAACAGGTGGATTTTATAGTGTCTGGAACGATGCCTACAACAAGATCCGCAGGATGAATGAGTTCCTCCACTCCATGGAACAATATGGTCAGTTCCCACAAGAGGCAAACACCAGATGGGAAGCGCAGGTTCTCTTCTTCCGTGCATTTATTTACTTCCAGCTGGCAAGAAGACATGACGGCGTCATCCTATACACCTCCATCGAAGAGATGGAGAAAGACAAGTCACGTAGCTCAAATGAAGCTACCTGGGATCTGATTGAAAGCGATCTCGATTTTGCCATCGCCAACCTGCCTGAATCATGGACAGGACAGGATCAGGGTAGATTGACCAAGTATGCGGCACTTGCTTTCAAATCGAGGGCTATGCTCTTTGCTGAACGCTGGCAATCGGCTTATGATGCAGCCGATCTTGTTGTGAAATCCGGGAAATATGACCTGGTTGAGGACTATATCCAGGCTTGGAAAGGGAGCAACGAAGAGACCATCCTGGAGTTCAAGTATGATGTACTGGGGCCTAACCACTCGTTCGACAAAGATTATGTGCCCCTCAGTGACGGGTATGAGTTCGGAGGGCTGGGCACACCAACCCAAGAGATGGTTGAGAGCTATGAGAAAGCTGATGGCACCAAGATGGACTGGACGCCCTACCATAGTGTGAACGCAACAAGACCTCCCTATGAAGAACTGGAACCCCGCTTCAAGGCCACTGTCATCTACCCGGGGAGCACATGGAAAGGCAAGGTGATGCAAAACTCGGTGAATGGAACCAACGGCACCTTTATGGCTTACAGAGAGCAGCCTTACAGTTATGGACTCACCACCACCGGCTATTACCTAAAAAAGCTGATGGATGAATCGTTGATCGATGTGAAAGGCATTCCGAGCACCCAAAGCTGGGTGGAGATCCGTTACGCAGAGGTCCTGCTCAACCTGGCAGAGGCTGCTTTCCGGCTCAACAAGATGAGCGAGGCGAGAGATGCATTGAACGAGGTGCGTGCCAGGGTCAACCTACCGCCCAAAAATTCATCTGGAAACGAATGGTTCAACGACTACAGAAACGAACGGAAAGTGGAACTGGCATACGAAGGTCACCTCTTCTGGGACATGAGAAGATGGGAACTGGCGCACATCGAGTACAACAACACCCGTGCCCATGGCTTTAAGATTACTGGCGACAATTACGAGTACATAGATGTGGATTACCAGGACCGTAAGTTCTCCGCAAAGAACTACATCCTTCCGATCCCTGATGCCGAGCTGGCGAACAACTCTTTGATCGAACAATATGACAGTTGGAAATAAACAGATATAATCATATGAAAAAAATAATAGCAACACTGGCGACACTGACTGCATTCCTAATCATTCTGAGCGGATGTCAGCAGGTAGAAGACCTCACACCTTCGTTGTCGCGATACGGGATCAACAGCCTGAATGCATCCTTTTATGGGGATGAGAGCTCAGAAAACAACTTCACGAGCGAAATTGACTACGAGAACGGGGTCATCACCGTTGTGTTCCCTTACAACTACCCCAGAACCTCTCACAATGTCCTTACCATGGATGCACTGAAAAAGGTGAGGATAGAGGCTAACCTGGATGATAATGTGACAGTTTCACCCTCATTACTTTACATGGACCTGACACAGGAGAACTTCATCACGGTGACAGATCAGACCAAGACGAAAAAAGACTACAAGGTCATGGCCGAGATACGTAAAAGCGCAGAAGCACGGATCACCGATTTCAGCCTTAACGCCCTTGGTATCTCCGGCATCGTCGATGAAGAGAACAAAACGATCTCGCTGATCTCGATTGAATCAATCGGTGAAGTGCTGGCCGAGGTGAGCATCTCGCACGGTGCTACCATCAGCCCCGATCCGAGAACCACAGCGCTAAACTTTGACCAGGATGTCACCCTCACAGTGACCGCACAAAATGAAGTGAACAAAGTTGTCTACACGGTCCGTAAAGATGTGCCCAACAAGGTGGATCGAGGCATGCGCAACGGTAGCGCCAAGGTCCTCTGGTCCAAAAAACTTCAGTCTGACCTGGGTATCACTACCTTACATAACACTACCAGTCTGGCGGTAACGAAGGATTACGTGGTAGTGAACACCAGGAATGAACCTGGCATGCTGCTCGATCGTAAGACAGGAGCGAAAGTGGGTACAATGCCCAACATGGGATCCATCCAGGGCGGCCTCACCAATTTCTTCGCCACAGCCGACGATGGTGACAACATCCTGATTAGCAACCTGGCGCCCAACGCCGGCAACTATAAAGTATGGAGATTCAAGGGTGTCAATGCCTCACCGGAGCTTTACATCGATTGGACCAGCAGTCCCACACTAGGGCGCAAACTCTCCATCAAGGGCAACCTTGACGGTGATGCCATCATCACTGCCGCTCTGATGGGTGATGCCCAGAGCTTTGCCCGCTGGCAGGTCAAGGATGGTGCACTGCTCTCACAAACACCGGAAATTGTGGCTATCAAGGGCATTGGAGGGGCATGGTGGAACAATGCCGACGTAGTGGCAACCGATCCAACCGACCTGACCGCCGACTACTTCGTCTCCTACTATGCAGTGCCCAGGAAGTTCGCATGGGTGGATGGAAAAACCAATACTGTGAAGGCTCTTGGACCGGAGATCAGTGGCAACTGGATCCAGAATGCGGCAGACTACACCCTCTTCAATGGCAATCCTTATGCGGTGAACATGTCTATCAACTCCTTCACCTGGGGTAGTGATGACAAGGTCTACCTGCACGATGCCAGCGCTACCACAACCTTCACTGAGCCGATCTGGACAAGCCCTATCGGCACCTATGGAGGCAAGGACAATGGAGGAACCAACGCAAATGGCACCGGTGATGCGATCCTGAAGGTTTCAAGCGACGGTTATTACATGTATCTCTACTTCATGTTTACCAACGGATGCGTTGTCTGTGTGCAATACGATTGCATCGACATGTAAGATGATGTTCTGGGATATCACATGAATCAGTTGTCCAGGATTTGTACCGAATGAAATGAAGATTTGTGTTACCTTTGGTAGCGGCTTTGTTTTCAATTCTTACAAAATCTGGACAACTATTTTTTCAACCAACATCCATGATGTAAGGCTCAACCTATGTATTTTAATAAAGAAGGTAGGACTGACTGAGAATCGTGGTTTCAGAAAAGAAAGAAGAGTCGTCAAACGGCCACAAGATCAATATCGAGCGGGTCATCGTTTAAAAAGTTCAGCAACATATACATAAGCTAATCCAATAGGTATTTGGTATACAGTAATCATCACAAACATAAATCAGATGACAATAAAGAGAACAAATTTTTATAGGATTGTCACATCAACCCTGCTCCTCAGCTGGTTCCTCCTTGCTGTCGCCTGCAGCAGTGACGACAATCAGGATACAGAATACATCTTCCCCGAAGGTCCAAAGGAAAATGTGGAGAAACCACGTTATATATGGATCGATGCGGCAGCAAACTTTCCCGACTTCGCGAATAGCAGGGAAAAAATAACGCGTGATCTGAAGCTGGCCAAGGATGCCGGATTCACCGATGTGGTCGTGGACATCCGTCCCACCTCTGGTGACATCCTCTACAACTCATCCGTATCCGGATCCGCCAAGGTACAGTGGCTCAGCGCATGGGTCAATGGCGTCTACACCAAGGTGGAACGGACAGCTACGTGGGACTATCTGCAAGCTTTCATCGAGGAGGGCCAAAAGCTGGACCTGAAGGTGCATGCCGGGTTCAACACCATGGTGGGGGGGCATAGCAGTGGACTGGGTAACCAGGGGATCCTCTACCGCGATTCCTCAAAAAAGGAATGGGCCACCTCCGAGAACCTCTCTCACGGGATCACCAACACGATGGATGCAGGTGGGGGAACCAAGTTCTTCAACCCTGCCAATGAGGAGGTACAAACCTACCTCTGTGACCTTCTGAAGGATCTGGCAAAATATGATCTGGATGGTATCATCCTCGACAGGGGACGTTTCGACGGTATACAATCTGATTTCTCTGAAATGACAAGGAAGAAATTCGAAAGTTACCTGGGAAACGTGAAACTGGCAAACTTCCCAGGTGACATCGTGCCCCCGGGGGCCACCATGCAACAGGTCATGGCCCTGGAGACCTACCCGCCCTACTTCACCAAATGGCTCGAGTTCAGGGCGAAGGTGATGCATGACTTCATGGAGAAAGCGCGCACAGCAGTCAAGTCAGTCAATCCTGAGATTTTGTTCGGGGTTTACGTGGGTGGATGGTACTCCACCTACTACGAGGTAGGTGTCAACTGGGCAAGTAATAAATACAACCCAACCCTCTCCGGTTATAAGTGGGCTACGCCCAAATACAAAGATTACGGCTATGCTGAACTGATGGATCAGATCCTGATCGGAGCCTACGCTTCCCCACTGAGGGTATATGGTACTTCTGAATGGACTATGCAGGGCTTCTCACGGCTGGCCAAGAATAAAATCAAGGATGGCCCCATCGTTGCCAGTGGCCCGGACGTGGGCAACTGGGACAGCAACAACAACGCCAACCAACAGCAGGAGAACCAGGCAATCGTGGAATCGGTGAAAGCCTGCATGGATGAGTGTGACGGTTACTTCCTGTTCGACATGATCCACCTGAAGTTAGCCAACCAATGGCAATATGCCAAACAGGGCATCGACATCGCCATCGGGAAGTAGCAACCGATCACGCCATGCTTAAATAGGGCTTTCTGAATTACAAATAAACGCATTATACTCACACAAAATGAACAATATCACAAAACTGGTTATATCACTCCTGATCGCGTCAGGACTCTATTCCTGCACCGGGAGCAGCAATGAATTGGATGAGGTAGCACCCAAGCTGATGTGGATCGACGCCACCGCCAACATCGAACGGTTCAACAACAAAGACACTATCGACTATTATCTTGAAAAAGTGAAGGATCTGGGATTCACCGACATCGTTGTCGATGTGCGCCCCATCTCGGGTCATCTGCTCTATGAAAGTGACTATGCGCCACTGCTTACCGAATGGAACGGAAAAGAGATCAACTACACGTTCGACTACCTGGGCTACTACATTGAAAAGGCCCACATGTTGGGAATGAAGGTACAGGCATCACTCAACACCTTTGTGGCAGGACACAATTACATGGATGAAGGTCCAATCTACGAGGGTGGAAAAGCCGATTGGGCAACAATTGTCTACCCCCCCAACGAAGAGGTAAAGTTGATCCCCATCACCGAGGAGAAGCAAAAATACTCTGCGATGGTCAATCCCATCAACGAGGAGTTCCAGGAATACATCCTGAAAATATTCCGTGAGGTGGTTACAAAATACCCGGAACTGGATGGCGTTATCCTAGACAGGGTGCGCTACGACGGCTTCACTGCCGACTTCTCCGAGTTCTCACGCAGGAAGTTCGAGGAGTACCTCGGCAAGGAACTGGATCTGTTCCCTGACGACATCTATCGATGGAAGAAGGATGAACAGGGCAATTTCTATCCCGAACGGGGGCAGTACTTCCTGCAGTGGATCGAATGGCGCGCCTCAGTGATCCACAACTTCATGGCCAAGGCCAGGGGCGTGATCAAAGAGGCCAATCCGGAGATCTCGTTCGGCACCTACACGGGTGCATGGTACCCCTCCTACTTCGAGGTGGGTGTCAATTTCGCCAGCATGAACTACGATCCTTCGGCCGACTATGACTGGGCATCACCTACCTACAAGGATCAGGGTTATGCCGAATTGCTCGACCTCTTCACGGTGGGTAACTATTACACCACCCTCACCATTGATGAGTACCAGGAAAAGAACCCTGAGGTGAAAAATGAGACCGACATGTGGGGTCAGAAGAGCATCTGGTATTGTGTGGAGGGATCGAACCAGAATCTGAAAACAATCCTCGACGATAACAAATTCTACGGCGGCATTCTGGCCGATCAGTTCTACGACAATCCGGAGGGGCTTACCGAGTCGATCAAGATGAACCTGGCCACCTCCGATGGTCTGATGATCTTCGACATTGTACACATCATCGAAAAGAACATGTGGGATTATGTGGAGAAAGGAATGCGCGAAAGCGGCGCAATAAACGAGTAAAACAATGTCTACCAAAAGTCTACATAGGATAATTGCACGTGGGGACACTCTTTCCATCCCAATCGTTTCGCTCCTGCTCTTCCTCTCCTTCTTCCTCCCTGCGACAATCACTGCCGCGACAGTAGAAGGGAAGGTGACATCCGAAGGAGAAGGATTACCCAACGTGGTGGTGACCGACGGTTACCAGTGCGTGGT
>Ga0265294_10000263_pt1 | contig 68859 bp, 53 predicted proteins | sample MunlanPumphouse3_FD_192504 | JGI IMG/M metagenome (GOLD analysis project Ga0265294, IMG submission 192504) | Groundwater microbial communities from a municipal landfill in Southern Ontario, Canada - Pumphouse #3 | ecosystem: Environmental > Aquatic > Deep subsurface > Groundwater | place... | reverse complement strand
CATCCACGCATGCCTTGAAAGGCGGGAAAAAGACTTCCCGCAATGTTCTTTCCGAGACGTCGGTCGGAGCTCCGTTCGTTCCGTTCACGGGCTGTGACCCTCCCACAAAATGTTTGGCACAGGCAAGTACCAGGTCTTTCTCAAGGCCGTCGTCGCCCTGAAATCCTTTTATGGCAGCTTCTCCCATCAAAGATACCAGGAAAGGGTCCTCTCCGAACGTTTCGCCTACCCTGCCCCATCTCTGGTCACGTGCCACCTCAACATTTGGAGCAAATGTCCAGTGCATGCCGATGGCACGCATTTCAAGTGCTGTCTGCCGGGAAGAAACATATACCAGCTCCGGATCAAAAGTGGACGCCATGCCTATGGATGTCGGATAAACGGTTGTTCCGCTTACCAGGGCACAGCCGTGTACAGCGTCTATCCCCATTAGCAAAGGTATGCGAAGCCGTGATTCCATGGCCAGCTTCTGTAATTCGTTGGCTTCTCCTATAGTGACCGAATGCAGAAAGGAACCGATTTTTCCATCCCGTGCCATTTGAGCAATATCTTCTTTCAAGAACCCGGGATAAAAAGCCTGGGCCGTATTGCGCATCAGATCTTCTTCGGTCATGCCGGCCTGGGATTCATCAATATGATTCAATCCCACACATTGATTCATCTGGCCTATCTTTTCCTCCAGAGTCATCCTTTTCATCAGGTCGGCCACGCGTTTTTCCACGCTCAGATCAGGGTTCATATAAGGCGGATTGTCTCCGGAACCGCCGGAACAGGAAGCGGCAAAAAACAAAGCTGTCATAAATAAAATAATTATTCCTTTCATAGATAAACATATTACATGCGTTGGACAACAAATGTAGCCAATTTTATGTGTTTTGGATAAAATAAGCAAAGGATATCAGGGCAAAAGACATTAAATTTACATTTTGAAAAGCTTGCGACATTTAACCGTAACATCATGAAAAAATACTTCTTATCAATTATTGCATTACTCCTGCTGGCAGGGTGCAACCAGCCCCCTGAAGTAAGGGAAATAGTTTTGGATCCTGTATGGAAATTCCAAACAGGAAACGAGATCCAATGGGCTTCACCCGAATTTGACGACAGCCAGTGGCCCGTGATCTCTACTGCCGATTCCTGGGAAAACCAGGGGTACACCAATTACGACGGGTATGGCTGGTACCGTAAAACCATAACGCTTCCCGATGATATACTCAAAGCCGCACAATATTACGGAGGGTTGCTCATCCGCTACGACAACGCTGACGATTCGGATGCATTGTATTTTAACGGGCAAGTCGTAGATACGACAGGCAGTTTTCCCCCGGATTACCTGAGCCTGTACGGAATAAAAAGAGCTTATACCGTCCCCGTTGAAAAGATACGAACCGACGGGCCCAACACCATTGCCGTCCAGGTCTATGACGGTGGCGGAGACGGCGGGTTGCTAACTTCTGCATTTATCATCCAGCCTATTGCGCCGGCACAGGATATTTCTCTTGATTACACCGTGGATGCGGAAAACGGCGTTTTCATGGGAGACGATCCCCGGACGCTTACCGTTACCGTAACCAATAATGAAGATAAAACAACCAGGTCCGTAATCCACCTGACCGTAACCACGGATGATTACCAGCCTGTACAGGAATCTTCATACAAAGCCCGGATCAAACCGGGAGCGGGAATGACATGGGGCATTAATCTGGATATTACCCAGCCGGGATTCTACCGCTGCACCCTTCGTCTGGAAACCAACGGATTAAAGGGAGAACCGACAACTTTCAATGTGGGGTACGAACCTGAAAAGATCGTATCTCCACAGGACGCACAGGAAGATTTTGATGCATTCTGGGCGGAAACACGTGCGGAACTGGATCGTACACCTATGCGCGCCACCATGAAACTGCTCAGAGAACATTCCACCGGAGCCAGAAACGTATACTACGTGGAAATGAGATCCCTGGACAACCAGATCATGGGAGGTTATTATGCAGCTCCCAAAAAGAAAGGCAAATATCCGGTTATCATCACATATATGGGATACGGGTCCAATGCCTGGATGCCGCATACAGACGGCGAACCCGGATTCATTTCATTTATTGTATCGGTACGTGGACAAGGTATCTACAAACCCGGAAACAAATACGACAACAAATGGATCGTTTCTGGCCTGGAAGACAAAAACACTTACTATTACCGGGGTGCTTTCATGGACCTTGTCCGCGCCATTGACTTTGTTTGTTCAAGGCCCGAGGCGGATACGGCACGTATCGCTGCCGAGGGCGGGAGCCAGGGAGGTGCTTTCACCATGGCCGCCTGTGCCCTGGACGACCGCATAGCCGTCGCTGCCCCGACCATCCCGTTCTTGAGCGATTACCGGGATTATTTCCGGATCGTGGACTGGCCAAGAAGTGATTTTGATGCTTATATGAGAGAACACCCCGAGGCTGAATGGGAAGATATTTACAGGTTACTGACCTACTTTGACATTAAAAACCTGGCACCCCGCATCAAGACCCCTACCATTATGGCTGTGGGCTTGCAGGATGAAACATGCCCCCCTCATACCAATTTTGCCGGTTACAACCTGATCCCGGCGCCCAAAGAGTACCGGATCTATCAGGAAAACGGGCACAATACTCCCCCGGAATGGCAGGAAGTTCGTATGGACTTTTTCAAAAAACATTTAAACCTGGAATAACATGAAGAAAACTACATTACTTTTTGTTGCACTCTTTCTGTTTTCACTGGGAATAACCAGCTGCAACAATACTGCCGGGGACATACCTTTCGTTCACGTGGAAAACGGACAATTCATCAAAGACGGCCAACCTTATCATTTTATCGGGTTCAATTTCTGGTATGCGGGCATATTGGCATCCGAAGGAACCGGAGGGAACAGGGATCGTTTGCACCGGGAGCTGGATTTTTTGAAATCCTCCGGGGTAGACAACCTCAGGATCATGATCGGTGCGGACGGACCGGAAAACAGGGCAAAAGTGCGCCCAGGTCTGCAGACAGAACCGGGCGTTTACAACGATACGCTGCTCAGGGGACTGGACTATCTGCTGGTTGAATTGGGCAAAAGGGACATGCTGGCCGTACTGTTTTTCAACAATACCTGGGAATGGACAGGCGGGTATTCCCAATACCTGGAATGGGCGGGTTACGGCAAAGCCCCTGTTCCTGTTATTGACGGATGGCCGGCATTCCAGGAATATGTAGGGCAATACATGGGATGTGTAAAATGTGACAGCTTGTTCAGAAACCACCTGAAAAACATCATCACACGCGTAAACAGCATTTCAGGCGTACCTTATATAGAAGAGCCCGCCATTATGTCCTGGCAGATCGCCAACGAACCCAGACCTATGGGTGCAGACAACAAGGAATTGTACGAGAAATTCATTTTGTCTACCGCCGAATACATTAAATCCATGGATCCCAATCACATGGTATCTGTAGGATCGGAAGGATCATACGGCAGCGAAAACGATATGGACCTATACCGGAGGGTACATCAGACCGAATACGTAGATTACCTTACATTACATATCTGGCCAAAAAACTGGATGTGGATCGATATCCGGGATATTCCCGGATCCGTGGAACGGGCCTCGGCCGCAGCAGATAAGTACCTGGACGAACACATTGCCCTGGCTGAGGAACTGAATAAACCCATAGTTCTTTCAGAATTCGGTTTTCCCCGGGACAATCACTTGTATAACAGGGAAGATCCCGTTACGGCACGCAATGCCTTTTACGAACACATTTTTAATCGTTTACTGGAATCGGTCAAAGATTCAGGGCCTTTTTCCGGATGCAATATATGGGCATGGGGAGGTTTTGCACAACCCCGTAATGTGTTCTGGCAACCCGGAGACGATTACTGCGGGGATCCATCCCAGGAAGAACAGGGCCTTAATTCCGTCTTTGCACAGGACAATACGGTTTCCCTGATAAAATCCTATGTTGAACTGATCCACCAATAATTTTTACTATGAAAAAACAACTCTTGGTATTTATACTGCTTTTTTCTTTTTCATTCAGTACTTACACAATCTATGCCCAGAAATTTCAGAATATGGCCCCCGTTCCTCCCATGGGATGGAACTCGTGGAACCGTTTTGGTTGTAATGTGAATGAAAAAATGCTGAAAGAAACAGCTGATATGCTCGTAGAAACAGGCATGCGGGATGCCGGATACACATACCTGGTCATAGATGATTGCTGGCACGGAGAAAGAGACTCCCTGGGATTCATCCGCGAACATCCGGATCTCTTTCCTTCCGGAATGAAGGCGCTGGCCGAATACATACATGCACGCGGGCTGAAATTCGGCATTTATTCATCTGCCGGATTTAAAACATGTGCCGGAAGGCCTGCCAGCAGGGGTCGCGAATACCAGGATGCCATGGTCTATGCCTCCTGGGATGTGGATTATTTGAAATACGACTGGTGCGGTACAGAGGGACTGAGTGCCTACGGAGCATACATGACCATGCGCGATGCCCTGTACGAAGCCGGTCGGCCCGTTGTTTTCAGTTTGTGTGAATGGGGAAATAGCAAACCCTGGCTATGGGGTGCGCAAATGGGACATCTTTGGAGAACCACCGGCGATATTTGTGCCATTTTTGACGGATTTGAAGATCACGGAACATACAAGAATCTGGGCGTTTTACAAATACTGGATCTACAGGATACACTTCGCACGTATGCAGGTCCCGACGGATGGAACGATCCCGATATGCTCCAGGTGGGCAACGGGATGACTGTGGGAGAAGACAGGGCACATTTCACCATGTGGTGCATGCTCTCTGCTCCCCTGATGGCAGGCAACGACCTACGAAGCATGAGCCCGGAAACCATTGAGATACTGATGAACCGGGAAGCCATTGCCATAGACCGGGATCCCTTAGGCATACAAGGATTCCCTTTTAAAAAAGAAGGGGATCTCCATACCTGGCTGAAGCCTTTGTCTGAAGGAAGGTGGGCCGTATGTTTCCTGAACCGCGGCAGACAGGATATTTCACTGAGCATTGACTGGAAACAATTTACCGTTAAAGATGAACTCAGCGGACAGCAACTGGACACTAAGGAACATGTATATTCCGTAAGGGATATATGGGCAAAGGAAGATCTGGGAACTACCGGCAAAAAGGATTTCACTACCCTGCTGCCCGGTCACGATGTGTTTTGCATTGTTCTCACGCCGGTTAACGCGTTATAAGCATGGAAAAGATCACTTTCAGGGAAAAATTGGGGTACGGGTTCGGAGACATGGCTTCCAGCATGTTCTGGAAAATTTTTGGGATGTATCTCCTGTTTTTTTACACCAAGGTGTTTGGGATTTCCCCTGCCGCAGCAGGTACCATGTTTCTTTTAACACGTATCTGGGATGCTGTGAATGATCCCATTATGGGCTTGCTGTCTGACAGGACACAAACCCGATGGGGAAAGTACCGCCCTTATCTTTTGTGGGGAGGCATTCCTTTTGCCCTCATTGGTGTATTGACTTTTTTCACTCCCGACTGGGGTGAAAATGCCAAACTTGCCTATGCCTATGTTACATACACCCTGATGATGATGATCTATACGGTGGTGAACGTTCCTTATGCTTCGCTTCTGGGAGTGATGTCGCCACATCCCAAGGACAGGAATACCCTGTCTTCTTACAGGATGTTTTTTGCATATGTAGGTAGTTTCATCACTTTCATGATTCTTCAACCTTTGGTAGATGCGTTCAGCAGCAGCGGATCAACAGGGGATCAGATATCCATGGAACCCGGTGCCTGGACAGCAGCCGTTGCCGTAATCGGTGTCCTATGCGCCCTGCTTTTTTTCCTGTGTTTCCGCTGGACAAAAGAACGGGTAAAAGCAGCCGAAGAAAGCAGGAACAAGGCTTCTGTAGGAACGGATCTGAAACGTCTTTTTACCAACAGGCCCTGGTGGATCCTGCTGGCCTCGGGAATTTCGGCGTTGTTATTCAATTCCATACGTGACGGCGTGGCCTTGTTTTATTTTACCGATTATGTCACCTCCACGTTCAGAACAGCGGCTTTCGGCTGGACTGTCGGAACCATCTATCTGTTGGTGGGACAAGCTTCCAATATGATCGGAGTTGCCCTGGCTGCGCCCGTAGCCAACAGGATCGGTAAAAAGAAAACATACCTGGGTGCAATGGTCCTGGCTGCCTTGCTAAGTTGTTTCTTCTTCATGCTCAAGCCGGACCAAATTATGCTGATCATGATATTCCAGGTAGTGATCAGTGCCTGTGCCGGCATTATATTCCCTTTGCTCTGGAGCATGTATGCCGATATTGTGGACTACCAGGAACTGAAAACAGGCAGAAGGGCCACCGGGCTGATCCTCAGCTCATCTTCCATGTCCCAGAAATTCGGGTGGGCAGTAGGTGGTGCCATTACCGGCTGGTTGCTGGCCGCGTTCGGCTATAATGCAGACCTTGCCGTTCAAAGTCAAAGTGCAATACAAGGTGTACGTCTGATGATGAGTTTTCTGCCTGCCATAGGATGTGTACTGGCCATCATTGCCATTGCCTTGTATCCTCTGGGAGAGAATAAAGTACTGGATATCACCGCGCAATTGAATAAAAGGAGAGCTGCGAATGGATAATCAGACTACAATAGACAATTTCCGCGGGGAACTTCACGAAGAACTGACAGGCAACATCCTTCCGTACTGGATGAAACTCCGTGACACCGGTTATGGAGGCTATTACGGCCGGGTGACAGGTAAGGAAGAACTTGTCAGAGAAGCCCCTAAAGGAGCAGTTCTTCAATCCAGAATATTATGGACCTTTTCAGCAGCTGCCCGCATACTCAGAAATAAAGAGTACCTGGCTTATGCTGCTTACGCAAAGGATTTCCTTTTGGGGAAAATGTACGACAAAGAGTACGGAGGCATTTTCTGGAGCGTTGATCATAAAGGAAATATTGAAGATCCTAGGAAACAGTTTTATGCACTTGGATTTGCTCTCTACGGATTGAGCGAATACCACAGGGCAACGGGTGATCCCGTAGCTCTTGAAAAAGCAGTCTGTCTTTTTGGCGACATTGAAAACCACTCCTACGATCAGATTTACGGAGGTTACCTGGAAGCTGCGGGCAGGGACTGGAGTGAGATCCGTGACCTGCGGCTTTCGGCAAAAGATGCCAACGAGAAAAAAACCATGAACACGCATTTGCATATTCTGGAACCTTATACCAATTTGTTCAGGATATGGAAAGACCCCGTTCTTGAACAGTCATTGGCACGGCTTATAGAAGTGTTCCTTGAAAAAATCATCAATCCTAAGACACATCACCTGTCTTTATTCTTTGACGAAGAATACCACGTTAAGGGATCAGGACTGTCGTACGGACATGACATTGAGGCCTCCTGGTTACTGATGGAGGCTGCCAGGGAATTGGCAGATTACAAACCCGGAATATATGGTCCCCTGTTGAGCCGAGTTACCGAAGAAAGCAAGAATATCGCGTACGCGGCTCTGAAAGGATTGCAACCCGACGGAAGCCTTATATATGAAGTGGAATCCAGCGGTCGGATAGATAAAACCAGACATTGGTGGGTACAGGCAGAAACAGTTGTGGGACTGTATTATTTATACGCATGGCATAAAGTACCTCATGCCCTGGATATGGCTGTCAATTGCTGGAACTATATAAAAGAAAATATCCGGGACAACCAAAACGGAGAATGGTTCTGGAGTCCCGGAAATACTACCGATGACAAGGCGGGTTTCTGGAAATGTCCTTACCACAATTCCAGGATGTGCCTTGAAATCATAGAGCACAAGCATCCACTGCTTTAAGAAGAGGATCGGTGCTGACCCGTGAGCCCACGGCCTGTTCCATCCACAACTGGGGAACCAGATTGCCTAGTGTAAACATACGTTTAATCTCTCCTGCAAGCGTTTTCCCGTTTTTGTTCACGTTGTCGTTGAAATACGCTTCCAGCTGAAATTCTATGATATGTCCGAAAGGATAATTTGGCAGGTACATGGGACTGTTTATCATGTGTGAGTATATCCCCAGCAGCGGGCAGTCAGGTTGCCCGAACACGGGCTCATAGTAACGGTTCCAGACCATTCGCGCTTTATCATTCACAGCCTGTTTCAGCATTTGAGAATCGGCATCCGGGTTTTCATACAACCACTGCCATACGTACATATCTACCAAAGCCACTCCCATAATTTCGTAACATCCCCAGAAGATATCCAGTACCGTATTGTCATCCATTTGTTTCCCGGGATAACCCAACAGCTGCAAATCTCTTTTCTGGAAAATGAATGCCAGGGCTTCCGTAAAGGCAGTGTTGGGAACGCCGTTGAGCATATAGTAATCCATATCATAAAGACTTAAGGTTTGTTCCACATTGTGTCCGAATTCGTGTACGGCTATGTTGTAACCTTTGTAATCCATTCCATGCGGACCAATTCTGGTTCTCAGACGAGAGGGTTCCCACCTCCCGACAGCACCCCATGCGTGGCCGGAGCCCCTTGCCGGTTCTACCACTATTCGTGAAGCGATCTCTTGTGATTCCCGGCTGTCAAAACCCAGAACCTGCAACATGCGTGGCATATCCGATTTAAAAGCATCCGGATGGGGATATTTCTTCCTGGTTAACTCAGTCAGTTCGTCTTCTGGAATTGAGGTACGGCTTTTGAACCCGTCATACCAAATATCAAAAGGTTCCAGTTTCCGGCCCAAACGTTTTTCAATGTATGCTGCAACCTTTTTAACCTGTTCGGAAGAAACCAGATTAATAAAAAGTTCTTCTATCTCGCGGGCAGATATCTCCATAGAACCCTCAAAATTTCTGATAATGGCAGTAGGCATGTGCGGATGATAAGGGTCCATCTGCTTTTCAACTGTGTAAGTTGCCAGCAAATGTTCGTAACGAACATTTTCTTCATCGGGCGCATCTATAATCTGACCCTCCTTGTATACCGTATTGGAATACGGTTTCCAGTCATATTCGGAATCGTTTATTACACAGGCAGGTATCGTCTGGCAGACAATGTGTTCCATGACTTTTTGTATCATCTGTTGTTTTTCAAGGGCATCGGGAAGAGCCGCATAATTGGATTTGATTTCATCCCGAAGGTTCCAGTGAGACAACAATACCATATCTTCCGGAAAAAGCCGCCTGCCATCTTCGGTCAGCAGATTACCCATCATGATATTATAGGAAGCTATGTAGTTTTCCGCATTACCCGATGCACGTGCCATTTCCTGGTTCAAACGGGATGGGGTCCTGTGTGTGAAAAGATCTCCCATCCGGGCATAAGCCCATTGTTTTCTGTCCCACCGGTGTCCCAGTGTATCTTTTTCTTCAAGGCTGTAATTTGGAAAATTCAGAACACAGACAAACGCAACTTTGTTGGCATACATATCTTCCATAAAATGTGCGGAAGTTCCGTAGTTTCCCATTATCAGATCTATTTGCGTAAGTTCTTCACCCTCAAGGTGAACTGGCTTTTTGAGTGCTACACTTAATTGGTTTGCTGTTCCGAAAATGTTTTCAAAAGCAACCGACAATTTATTAAAAAGAACTTCCCTGCTCTGCTCAGAAACGCAATAATTCTCCAGGCAAAATTCAATGAAGTCATCCTGACTGCCGTCCGGCTCCCTCCATAAGGCAGCCGCCTGACGGACACCGCGTTCAGCCGGGGGGGCCAATGCATCCTGTGAAGTTTCACCAAGACGGGCAAGAACGGTCTGTACGGTTTGTTCGCTGATATTTGACATATCTGTTGTTGTTTTTGCCGTACTGCATCCCGTCAGTACGGTCAATAGCATGATTAAAATTGTGTTTTTCATATAGTTTCCTCCCATTTTATTGCATGAATAAGTATACGAATATCTTTTCTGTTTGTACGCACCGTGGTTGCAAACAAGTATGAGCTCCCACCCTCGGCAATCTTTGTTTTTTTTCTAATCTGCTCCACGGTCAAGGGGAAATTGCGCACAGATATGTTGGCTTTGGGGAATTTCTGTCTCAAATGCCTTATATTGAAAGATGAAAAAGGAATCACTTCCCGTATTCTGAATCTTCGACCGGGAAATGCGGCTGCCGGCCGGTCAGAGAAATAAAGGTGGCTGTTCCTGTGTATTTTTTTTAACCCGTATCTTACTGCAATCAAAGCGAAAGCCCCCGCTTTCATCACCGACACGTCCGGTTCGTATAAAAAATCTCCTTCCTTAATAACCGGATTGTCATACTCTTTTTCGATCAAAGAGGCAGCATGGATTTCCTCACTTCTGTAAAATGAGAAGCCGGATGTACATACGATCAACGGTTCTCCGGGGATCCTTTCCCGCGATTTCACCAGGAACAATAGTTCTTTACATTCATTTTCCATGGACACCACATGCACTTCAGATGTTCCGGGCAAGAATGCCAATGTCCGGGAAATATCAGTCATAGGGGACACTTTAACCAGTAAAGCCCTGTTTCGCCTGAATATCTCATTTTGCAACAGGGTAATATCGGGACTGTATTGTTCCGGGGCATAAAGCCTTTTACCTGTGGCATCCCTTCGGGAAGGATCGGCATACACAAGCGCGGCTTCAGGAATATCAGGTATGTTTTTCCACAAATTTTCTGCCTGCGAATGAATCACGCGTATGCGATCTCCGGCACCCAACACCCTGAAATTATATTCTGCAGCCCTGCATAAGGCAACATCCTGTTCTGCATAAATCACACGATCCGAGCTTTTTGAAAAATAAAAAGCATCCACACCCAATCCGCCGGTAATATCCAGAACAGATCCTCCCCGGTCTGCAAAACGTCTTTTGTAACCTGCCGTATAAGCAGAAGAGCACTGTTCTGCAGCAAGTAAAGAAGGAATAAACACTTCCCTGCAGTCAAACCATTCGGGTACTTTGTCCCTGATTTTTCGCAATCCTTCAATTTGCCGGACACATTTTGGAACGTCCTTACCGGGATATTTGTCGGCTGCAAGCAGCAATACGTGTACATCGTCTTCAAGATGTTCCCTTACAAACGCTATTTCCCCGGCAGTGAGCATCAACTATTCCTCCAAAAGATAACGGGTCCAGAAGGCCAGGTCTTCCTCGGCGGAAAAAGTGCCCTGATACCCCCTGTAACCGTGCCTTTGGCCCGGATACATCATAAAACGGAAATGTTTGTTGGTCTTCATAAGTTCATTGACCAGGCGCATGGCATTCTGGAAATGAACGTTATCATCCGACGTACCGTGTGTGATCATCAACACGGAGGGTCCAAAACTACCGTATGTACCGCATTGTTCCAGTACGGAACCGTTTTTATATCCTTCCGGATTGTCTTTTGGCGTATCCATAAAGCGTTCCGTGTAGTGGGTGTCGTAGAACGTCCAGTCATATACACCGGCACCGGCAATCCCGTAAGGGAAATAATCTCCTGCGGTGCAAACGGCCAAAGCCGTCATGTACCCGCCGTAGCTGTAACCGGTAATACCCACTTTCCCGGGATCGGCCTGCCCGTTTTCTCTCAGGTAGTCAATCCATAATTTATAATCATGTATTTCCCATTTACCCAGATTTCTGTACATCATATCAAGGCCTTTTTTACCGCAATGCCCGCTGCCACGGTGATCCATGGCTATCTGTATAACACCCTTTTTTGCCCAGTGGTATTTTGAGGCCGGAGAAGTCCAGCGATCCATAACGCTCCCGTTATCCGGACCTCCGTATATGCTGACAATCACGGGATATTTCTCCCCTTCCTCCATTTCAAGCGGAAAAGTAATAACAGCAGGAAGGGTGAAACCGTCCTCCGTAGTTATGAAATGCATCCGGGACCGGGGAACGTTACCTTCTTTGAGCAGACCGTCGTAATCCTCTCCTTTAGAATCTCCCAAAATACGTACGAGTCCTTTTTTTACGCTGAACAAGGCAGCCTGTGTGGGAGTGGACACGTTGGAAAACAAGGCAGTGAAATGCTTATAATCAGGGGAAAATGAGACATTCGTATAATGATATTCGCCCGATGTCAGACGATAAATATCCGGTCCCTTTTCGTTTTTGCCCGTTTCCAGGGGAACTGAATAAACATCAGATCGGGTAGATATCTCCCTGCGTGCGGAAAAAAACAGGGTCTTTCCTTTTGGATCGGTTCCGTGCAGTACAATGCCCCAGTTATTTCCGTTTGTAAGCTTCCGGAATTCGTTTCCATCCGTTGAACACAGGTAGATCTGCTGCCAGGACTCAAAATCCCTGACCATAACCATTCCATTTTCCGTAAAGAGAGGAGCAGCTATCCAATCCAGCCACGCCTGTTGTTCTTCGCTGTAGATTACTTTTCCCGTTCCCTTCCCGGGATCAACGGCATACAGTTTTAACCGGTTCTGGTCGCGGTTCATCCACTGGACCAAAAGGGATTCTCCGTCAGGAGTCCAGAAAGGCTGACCAAAATACTGATCTGCAGCCGGGTCGAAATCAGCCCAAACGATCTCTGTATTATCTTCCAGCGATACGATACCTACTTTGACCTGAGGATTTGTATCCCCGGATTTGGGGTAACGTGTTTCTTCCAGGTATCCGTGCTGTCCGTCAGCCACGTAAATGGGAAACATGGGTACAAAGGAATCGTCACAACGGAAAAAAGCCAGACGACGGCTGTCGGGAGACCACCAGAAAGAACGGTAATTACTGCTTCTTCCCAATATCTCCTCATAATATACCCACGATGCATAGCCGTTCAATACCGTCCGGCTGCCGTCAAAGGTGAACCGTCTTATGTTTCCCGTTTTCAATTCTTTGGCGTAAAGATCATTCTCCAAAGTATAGGCAACATACTTTCCGTCAGGGGACAACGTAGGATTTTGCGCTTTTTCATCCAATCCGTAACTGTCGGATTTCCCGGACGGCAAGGCAGGAGGTTCCGAAGGAGTTCTCTTTCCGGTAACAATATCCTCGGCAAAATACCGGCTTTCCTGCCGATCTCCCGAACGCAGCAGCAAGGTGCGGGCATCTGCCCAGGATACAGGCATTTCAAAAGTTTTTACAAGTCCTTCGGGCGGGGTTTCACGTACAACACGCTCCTGTGCTGCAGCTGTTAGAGTTAGAAGCAAAGAAAAGAACAACGGGATCATTAAACGTTTCATAGTATGGGATTTATAAATTTACAAGATACAACTGTTCGCGTGCCCGGGTAAAAGCCGTGTAATACCATCGCAATACATCTTTATTGCAAATATCACCAAAAAAGGCTTTATCCACAAAAACGGTTTTCCATTGTCCGCCTTGTGCCTTGTGACAAGTAACTGCATTGGCGTACTTCACCTGCAGGGCATTCAGGTACAGATCTTCACGGACGGCATTATAGCGTTTTCTCTTGCCTTTGATGTGGGCGTAATCCTCAGAGACTCCCTGGTAGAGCTGTTGTTGCTGTTCGCGCGACAAAGCGGGCGATTCACTTTCCAGCGTATCAAGCAACAGGCGCACATCCAGTTCCACGTCCTTGTAATCGGGGAAGCGCAGAACCGCCTCGGCAAAACGAAAGCCGTAACGTTCCCTGAATTTGTGTATACGCATGATCTCGGCAATATCCCCGTTGGCTATGAAATCCATATCGGGGACATCTTCCAGGAACTGGTAACAATTCTTCACCACCATGACACGATCCCCTTTAGTGATCTCTTCTTCACGGTACAGGATGCTTCCGCGGATCCCTTTGTTATACCTGTTGGCCCTTCTGTTGGAGCGACACAAAACGACTACTTCTTCCAGACCGTAGCGGGATATTGCCTCGTTTAGCGCCTCCATGAGTTCTCCGGAACCAATGCGGTGAATGTCACTGAATCCCTCCGTTTTCCATTCCGGAACCGTATATGCCTCACGGGTAATGTTTTGTCTGAGCAGTGTGGCGTTGTACAAAATGCCCGAGTCAAAAGACTGCCTGAGGACCTCTTTCATTTCCATATAAACCACCTTGCCATAGATCTCCATGTGTGCCGGATCCAACGCCGGAGATATGTCCAGCCCTATGGGAGGAAGTTGTGCCGAGTCACCCAGCAGGAGAAGTTGATTCCCCTTCCCGTTTAACACATAAGCCAGCAGATCCTCCAGCAGGTTCCCGCTCCCAAAGAGCATTCCGCCCGGTGTATTGGATAACAGAGAAGCCTCGTCTACTATGAAAAGCGTGTTTTTATCCCGGTTGGGATGCAATTCAAAAACACCGAACCCTGTTGCATCAGAGGCAGCATGAGGCTTTTGCCTGTAAATGGCTTTATGGATCGTATGTGCCGGTGCCCCGGCATATCCCATCAGGACCTTGGCCGATCGGCCGGTAGGAGCAAGCAATACCGTGTTTTTGTTAAGTTCTCTCATGGCCCCTACCAGGGCAGCCATGGCAGTGGTTTTTCCGGTTCCGGCATAACCGTTCAGTATGAATACCGGATCCCCTGAAGTTATGAAAGCAGACAATGATCTGAAAAGTTGTTCCTGGTCATCGGAAGGTTCAAACGGCAGATTTTCCCGGATTTTTTGATAGATGTACTGTTCAATGCCCATAAACGGATGCGTTATTTACGGGAACTGAAAAGTATGAAGAACCCGAACAATTCTATACGGCCCATGATCATGACTATGGACAGTACAAATTTAGAAAACCCGTTAAAAGCACTGTAATTACTCATAGAGCCCACATTGCCGAATCCCGGCCCAATATTCCCGATATGTGCAAATGCCGCCGAAACGGCGTCCATCATATCCAGGCCTGTCAGGGAGAGCAGGACAGCCACCACAAAAAGACACAACATATATAAAATGATGAACAGATTTACGCCTGATACCATTTCGGGATCCAGAGCCTGACCTCCCACCCTCGTAGGAACGACCGACTTGGGATGAAGCCTTTTTGTAATATTCGCTTTTATTGAATAAAAGGCTATCAGTATCCTGTCCGATTTAATTCCACCTGTAGTGGATCCGGAACAGCCTCCCTGTAAAGACAAAAACAGTAGTAGCAATATTGAAAAATATGGCCATACTGACGAATCTGTAGTAGCAAACCCGGTTGTAGAGATTATTGAAAAAGTTTGAAAAATACCATGCCGGAAAGACTCACCCAGAGAATCAAAAGTGCCTGTGTACCACAAATTCACCGAAATCAGTGTGCCAATTGCCATCGAAAATAGAAGATAGAACTTAGTTACGGGTGATCTGAACAAAGTAGTGGAACCTTTAGAGATCAAAAGAAAGATCATCCCAAAATGTATCGCAGCTAAGCACATGAACACCAAAACTATCATTTCTATTAAAACACTGTTGTAGGATGCTATGCTTAAATTCCTTGTACTGAAGCCTCCGGTCGCAATTGTGGCAAAAGAATGACATACTGCATCGAAAAAGCTCATCCCGGCCAGCCAAAGAGCGATGATTTCCAACAGAGTCAATCCAAAATAAACGAATGCGATCACCCGGACCGTTTCTTTGGCCCTGAAGTGGTAAGAGTTTTGGGACAAGGCACTAATCTCAATTTTTGATAACCTCAGGCGAATGGAACTTACCTCAGGAAGGATCAGCAACATAAAGATGACCACTCCCATACCTCCTATCCAGTGTGTGGATGCCCGCCAAAAAAGCAGCGATTTTGGCAAGATCTCAACATTCGTCAAAATGGTACCTCCTGTTGTGGTATAACCGCTTACACTTTCATACCAGGCATTGATCAGGGAAAATTCACCTCCCCAAAGCAGGTATGGCAGCATCCCGAAAAGACATGATATGGCCCAGGAAAGGACTACGATCACATAACCCTCACGGGTTGCAACTTCCCCTGAACTTCTGACAAATATGTAAGGAAAAGATCCGATGGTCGCAGTGATGATGGCTGAAAGGAGCAACGGAGAGAACCCGGTGTCAAATCCGTTTATTGCCGAGACAAAGACGGCAATGAACATGAACAGGGCATTGACCAAAAGAACCAGGCCCATATTCCTTGCTATCACGTGGATTCTCATAGCTTATTGTGTTCGTCGCAAAGTTTTGTTATGGATTCGTTCAAGTCCACCAGTTCATCATCGGAAGGCAGTTTGACCTGGTATTTTGTTTTAAACAACAACGTATTTTTGACACCCAGCCGGATCTGTCTCAGGGGAAGGATCAGGTATATGCGGATAAAATAAGACAATAAAAACAAGAGCAGTATACTGCTGGCCACTGCAATAACCCCCGGCATCAGACTCCTGTAAAATCCGTCCTGTATCAGTTGCGTATTCTGATGGAGCAGTTCCTGTTCCAGGGAAATCAGATCCTGAACGTATTTACGTAGCCGGGAATAAGTAGGATACAGTCTGTTTGTATACCATTCCCTTCTTTGAACGTATTGATTTTCCTGCCATACAGACTTGGCTTCGTTCAGTATTTGCATGTATGCGGCATAAGCAAACATGATGGAATCGGTCAGGGCAATTTCCTGTTGTGTAGCCAACGTTGTCCCGGTAGCTTCCAAATAACGGTTAAAGCGGGTGTCGTCGTAGATGGATTTCAGTTCCAGTAATGAATCCGGGGTAATGCCTATTTGACTGAGCAATGCAAAAACATTCTGGTCCGTTACTTCAAGTAATTGGCTGGATATGTTAATGTTCTCTACATTAACGGAGATTACGTCTCCTACAGAACGGCGAATCCTGCCAATTTCAAATATACTGACCAGGCTGGCCAGGACAAGAACAAATCCTACCACCAGAAAACCCAGATTGATCTTATTGCTTATTCCCATAAGTATCCAAAGTTAAAAAAAAACTCCATACGCTGTCCAGAGACTGAATGGCAGACAAGTCGGAAGGGAACCTTACCGGTCTCTTATCTTTGAATAATTTCCCCGACACCCCTTCCACAGAAGGATCTAGTGCCAGGAAAACCGTGGTGGAAGCACCTCTGGGAGCTTGTCTTATAACGGGTCTGAAAAAAATATCGGCAAGGGGATCAACCCATTTGTGCAATTTTATTATGGGTGTATTTACTATTCCGGGATCGACCATATTAACGCTTATTCCTTCTTCTTTCCATAAAGAGGCCATGCGAATGGAGCAGAGTGTAAAAGCCAGTTTGGAACAGGCATAACGTTCAAAACGATTGAACTTTTGAGGTGACATAGGGAAATAAACCGGAATCTTCCCCCTTCTTAGCATTACCGATACAGTATTGATCACGCGGCTGCCCTTCCCCAACAAAGGCTTAATCAGCCAGGTAAACATAACCGGGCCCAGGCAGTTGACCACATTATGCATTTCATATCCCTCCGGGGTAATTTCCGGTTTCCATCCCAACATACCCGCATTGTTGATTAAAATGTCCAGGTGATCCTCCTTGTCTTTAAGCATAAGGGCTGCCTGACGGACAGACTCCAGGGATGAAAGATCCATTTCAAGGATAGAAACCGTTTCTTCACCGTATTCACTGACCATGGAACGGCAAAATTTCATACCCTCACTTCCGGGACGACAGGATAAAATAATTTTACAACCGGATTTGATCAATTCCTTGCTGATTTCCCTGCCTAAACCTCCGTTAGCTCCAGTGACAAGTGCTGTTTTGCGGTTATTTGATTTCATTCAGCAGTTTTTTGGGGATATCATCCAGATGCTGATGACATACCATATCTTTACTGTACATCCTGGCAATGCAATAATTGGTATGCTTGCAATTACTGGAATAATCGCTTCCGGTCCCTTTCTCTTCCGCTTCCCTCATATGTTTGACAAAGGAAGGATCGTTGATCAGGGGACGTGCCATGCCTATGAATTCAAATCCGTCATCAAGTGCCTGTTCAATTACAGTACGAGAGAATAATCCTCCCAGACACACCAGGGGTATGCGGATATGCTTCCTGAATATCCGGGCATCTTCCAGGAAATAACCTTCACTGAACGGAACCGGGGGAATCATCCATTTCCCTATCATCCGAACCCCGATCTTTACATAATTCCACGGCATATAATGCGTCAGGGTTTTAACGGGCATTTTTCCGCGCATAACATACATGGGTGCCCGGCTTACGTAACCGCCGCTAAGGACCAGGGCATGAACACGCAGTTTTTCCAATAGAGTTGCCACTTGCAGGGATTCATCCAATTCCATCCCTCCCCTGAACCCGTCCCGCATATTCATTTTCACAAGAACAGCCATGTTCCGTCGCGCTGCCACTTCCATGACTTGTTCCATGACCTGTGACGTGAACCTCAACCGGTTGATGAAACTGCCCCCGTATTCGTCTTTTCTTTTGTTCAGCCATGTTGACATAAATTGGCTCAGAAGGTACCCGTGACCGGCATGTATCTCCACTGCATCAAATCCGGATTCGTACGCCATTTCTGTCGCTTTTCCAAAATCCTTCACCATAGCCAGTATCTCGGACTTTTTCAAAGCCCTGACAAACGTAGGAGAATACATATTGAACCCGTTGCTTGCAGAAACAGGTGTGCACCCGCAAATATTGCGGTGGCTCATATTGCCGCAATGGCCCATCTGAATGGATGCAGCGGCTCCTTCATTATGAATACCATCTGTAAGATGTTTCAGGCCGGTAACAATTTCCGGCCGCATCCATAGTTGTGTAGGGAAAGACAGTCCGCTTCTGTTTATTGCTGCATAAGCAACTGTAGTCATACCAACCTCACCCGCTGCAACAGATGTATGATAGCGGTAGAGGGCATCTGAGGGTCCGTTGTCAATACACATCCCTTCAAAAGCGGCTGCACGGATGGTACGGTTGCGCAATGTGAGAGGACCTATGGCAGATGGAGTGAATAAAAGAGAACCGGGGATCATATCTTAGTATATAAAAGGAAAAACACGTTTTCTGGGTTCCCGGGACATCTCTGCGGAAAATTCATTTTTATATCTTTTATATATGGCATGAGCCCTGGGAACCAGGTTGGCAAATGTCCACAAAAAGAAAACAAATCCGCTCAATGACCATGTCAAAACAGCAAATCCCAACCATTCTACGATCTCTCCAAAATAATTGGCACAAGTCACGTACCTGAATAAACCCTTTTCCGGTAAATAATGATTTGTATCTCCTTCCTCCCTGAGATTGCGAATGATCCCGTCAGAATGAACATTGATCACAAGACCGGTAATAAATAAGACAGTTCCGCCAATGAAGCGGGGATCTCCCAGCCATGATTCCGTGTACATTTCCGGTGGTGCCAGGAAAAAGATCCATTGTCCCTGCATAAAAGCATTGGCCAGGTTAAACACGATACCCATTAACATGATCATTACAGGCATCCTGCTTTTTCCTTTGATCAACCAGGGAAAAATAAATGCCCGTTGCAGGTAATGTGTTTGAAAAAGCAAAAAGAAAGCGAAGGGAATCAGGTCCCATTTCCGGGGCGACATAACCCAGAACCAACACATGGCAATAAAAACGGGAGCTTCCATGATCATCCAGGCCCATTTGTTTGATAATGTGATCCCCCAACCTTTGTTGGACAATATTCCGTAACCTGCTTTTATATAATAAAGGGCTATAAAAACCACAACGGCTATGACGGCCATAATGAACAAAAACAGGTGGAAGGTTTCCAGGGAAATATTCATAACAGGCAAATGTAATAAAATTTTGTATTTTTGTTTTATGAAGCTTCGATTCCTCCGTCCTGTATTGATATTACTGGCGTTGATTACGGTGTCCTGCATACGGGGAAACAAAGAGAATGCGAGAAAGCCCCTGACTTTCAATCCGCCCTCCGTTCCCCTCATGATAGGATCACAGGAAGAAGCCATTCACTTCCAAACTATTCACTACTGGGATCATTTTCCTTTTGAGGATTCCCTGTGTATTATTCAGGAAGGTTTCGCCGATCAGGTCTTCACAGGGTATGCAAATTTGCTACAACAAGCTGATATTCAATACGCAAAGGAAAGCATCAAGCGCATGATGACACGGGCAGGTACGGCAGCTGATGATCCTGTTGTAAGAAAAAAGATCCTTCTGAAATTTTTCGGTTTAACCGAATATTTTTTCTATCATCCAAATTCTCCATACAGGAATGATGATATACTGATTCCGGCACTTGAAGTGGTTGTTTCCACTCCTTTGCTGGATTCCACTGAAAAACAGCGACCCTTATTTATGCTGGACATGGTCTTGAAGAACCGGCCCGGGGATCAGGCCGGTAATTTTTCTTTTGTTCGTGCCGTGAGGAATTTCCCCTATACAGACGACCCGTCTTCTGTAGAATATTTGTATGATCTGGAAGCTGAATACATCCTGGTAATGTTTATTAACCTGGGGTGCCCTTCCTGCAATCAGGTAAAAGAAGAAATCATCCGTTCTGAACTTATCAACCAGATGGTTGAAACCCGAAAACTTGTTATTTTGACGGTATATCCCGACAAGGACCTGGAAGGATGGCAGGAAAATTTGACGGAGCTCCCGGCAGAATGGATCCACAGTTATAACCCGGACGGTGAAATCAGGAACGGCTCCATCTACGATTTGAAAGCCATTCCCACTTTGTATCTTTTGGATAAAAATAAACGTGTCATGGTAAAAGATGCACTGTCCGTTAAGCAATTGGAAGACACGATCAGGCAACAGGCATATTTTTTGTAGCTTTGCGCCTCATCTAGTCCGGACAAACATGAATCCAAGGGTAACCATACTGATAATTGGCATACTGCTTTTCCCCTTCGGGAAAGCAGCAGGTCAAACGACTGACACACTCAGTAAGGTATCCGCCGACACTTTGCAAACCGTTCTTCCGGACTCATTGTCCAGAGTCTACATGGACAGCCTGCACATTTCTTACACAGAAGCATATCGTGTCCCATCACTGGACTCAACGCTCAGGATTACTGCAGACGAAAAAGGATTGTTTTATAAATTGGATAGTCTGGGCCTTATGATCATTGATCAGAGCGGACTGCCTGTGATCGATTCCCTTAAAAGCTTTTCTGCCAGAACCCTCTCCCTTATGTCTTTTATGGACAGTCTGGGATTGCCCTTGAAGGACACCATACGTATTCCGGCACTCGATTCGGCCGGAATGCAAGTTCGGGACAGCCTGGGGTACATTTACCAGACAGACAGCACCGGCCTGATCAGGTTGGATAGCCTGGGATCTTTCCTGATAGACTCTCTGGCAACATTTACAACCAAAGAACTCCGTCAAATAGCCCGTCAGAAAAGAAGGGAAGATAAAGCCATAGCGGATTCCATATGGAACAGCACATTCCATCCCCTTGAAACATATGTTGTTCCGGATTCCCTGCTATACAGAAGAGTTATCTCATGGACTAATGACGAGTATTTTAACACACTGGAATTTAAACAAATAGACACAAACATCAATAGCAATTTCCATGATTATGCCTATTTGAAAAAGGATGTGGGCGCCGTTACATTGGGAACTGCCGGATCCCCGGCCCTGCCCTTCAATTTTTTTAAAAGAGAAACCAGGGAACGTTTCGACTTTTGGAGTCCGGGTATGTATGAAGCTTATGACAGAAATACCATTCCGTTCTACAATACCAAATCCCCTTTTACGGTGATGTCCTATACCGGTACGTTGTTTTCCAATAAGGAAACCGAAGAAATGAACGTAGGATTCCTTCATACGCAAAATCTTTCTCCGTCAACGAATGTGCAATTCTTTTATCAGAAGAAAGGTACGGAAGGATTACTGGAAAACGAAAGCACCAATACAAGAACTTTAGCTGTAACAGCTGATTACCTTGGAAAGAAATACATAATGCATGGGGGTTACATCAGAAATTCCCTGCAAAAAGATGAAAACGGAGGTATTCAGGATGACAGTTTTATATTGGACACCCTGGTAGAAGCACGCACCATTCCGGTGATTTTCACCAATGCTTCTTCCCTGCTTAAGAGCAGTCAGCTGTTCATTACCCAAAGTTACGGGATTCCTATCAACCTGTTTAAAAGGGATTCTCTGGATACGGGCGAAGGTACCATGATGATCCTGGGTCACTCGGGAGAGTGGACTACCATGACACGAAACTATAATGATGACATCAGTCTGACCGATCAAAACGGCCGGGCCTTTTACAACAACCGGTTTTACATGCACCCCACACGATCGGCAGATTCAATACGCACAATGATTGTGGATAACAGGTTTTTCCTTCGTTTACAGCCATGGTCGAACACAGCAATCGTATCCAAGATTGAAGGAGGAGTGGGCTACGAGCTGCTATCGAATTACTGTTTTGATCCGGATTTCTATACGGAAGGAACCTCCAATCGCTGGCAAAACAATATGTATGTATATGCAGGAGCATCCGGAATGTTTAAAAAATATTTTCAATGGAATGCCCTGGGAAAATTAAATTATGCCGGTTACTACGCTGGGGATGCATCTCTGGATGCGAATATTCGATTATCCTTTTATCCTATGGAATCGGGAATTCACCTTACAGGCAGGTTCCTCTTCAAAAGGCAGACCCCTGACTGGTTTGCTCAACATTATTATTCCAATCATTATATCTGGAATAATGATTTTGAAAAAACGAACGACACAAGGATCGAAGCCGGCTTATCTATCCCCGGGTGGAAAACAGAAGCCACATTTTCATACGGATTACTGGGAACCCGCATCTTTTACGATACTCTGGGTACCGTCAGGCAGTCAGAAGATCTGGTAAACGTTATGACAGCCACTTTGACAAAGAATTTCAGTTTCTGGTATGTAAGACTTGATCACAGACTGATGTTCCAGGTATCATCCCGTCAGGACATAGTCCCGTTACCCACATTCAGTGCCAATTTAAGGTACTACCTGGAAATACCTGTCGTAAAAGATGTAATGACAGCACAAATAGGCGCCGATGTGACTTTTCACACAGCTTATTACATGGAGTCATACAATCCCGCCCTGGGTGTATTCCATATACAAAATGAAAAGAAATACGGAAATACGCCGTATATTGATGCATTTATTAATGTGAAGTGGAAAAGGGCTACCATTTTTGTAAAATACTTAAATGCAGCACAAGGATGGCCTGATAACGATTATTTTGCCGCTCCCCATTACATACGTCCTCAACGCGTTTTTAAACTCGGCATGACCTGGCCATTTTATATCAAACCCGGAAAGACCGCTGCCAAGGCCGCTTCTTCCGAAGGACCACCGGTCAGAGCAGCAGGAAATACTGCCCGCTGATGTCAAAAAGAAAGTTACTCATATCGTTGATAGCAGCATTTGTCATATCATTCCTGTTCAAGGAATACCAGACGCGGCAGATCCATTCTTCTTCCAATATGAGAACCGAGCGGGAAATAATGCAAGCTCACAGCGACACCCTGAAATGTACCATCTACCTTCCTTCGTATGCCGGCACACGCGTTGGATATCATTATGAAATTATGAGGCGTTTTTCGGAATCCCATGACTTTGTTCTAAAATACATCCCGGTTAATGATACTGTTTCCGTATGGGATATGCTTACGGAACATCATACAGACATCCTTGCCGTGAATATCATACGTGATCCCATTCCAAAATCCCTAGCCGGAAAATTATGCATGACTCCAAAAATTACACAATTGGGAGAAGTCTGGGTTATGATGAAAAACAGGTGTCCCTGGCACCTGAATCTGGTTCACTGGCTCACTTTGTTCAGACAGAATCCGCAATATTCCAGATTCAGAAGCCGTTTTCTTCCATCTTCTCCCGACAGGTGCCCCTACGATTCTTTGCTGAGAGCAGTTAGCCGGCCGCTGGGTTGGGACTGGCGGATACTGAGAGCTGTAATGTACCAGGAATCAAAATACAGGATGAATGCCCACTCCGGCATGGGAGCAGTCGGATTAATGCAAATGAAAGAGTCAACGGCCAAAGACATGAAGGTCAAGGATCTCTATGATCCTGAAGAAAATGTAAAAGGAGCTGCCCGCTATTTTGCATACCTCAAAAGAAATATGCAATTAACGCACTTACCGGAAGAAGAAGAAATCCATTTTGTGTTGGCTGCTTACAATGCAGGTATGACTCGCATTCAGAAAGACAGAGAACAGGCCACTTTGGAAGGAAAAAATCCGGACATCTGGTCAGATGTCGCTCCCTACGCACCATCCCAGACTCAAAAATACGTAGAGACAATCAAAAAAAGATACCTGGACTGGATTACCTCATCCGAATAGCTTTATCCGGACTGATCCTGATGATACTTTTGAGGGGGAGCATAAGAACGATCAACAACAGACCCACCGCCCCTACATCTATAAGCAAGACATGGTACCACAACAAATCTACCGGCACAGTATCAACAAAATATGTAGACGGGTCCAGGGGTATCATCCCCGTGTTTTTTTGAATAACAAGAAAGATGACCGCCAGTACAGTGCCGGCGGTCATGCCTTTTAAAGCCACGCCTGCCGCATTATACAGAAAACTGTTCCTGATGCTGCGGTCTTTCATTCCCATGGCTTTGAATAACCCTATGGCAGACGTTTTTTCAAACAACAGTATAAGTAACCCGGACATCATGTTAAAACCGGCAACCAGGACCATCAAGGTCAGCAAGATTACAACGTTGATATCCATCAGATCCAGCCAATCGTAGAGATGCGAATAAATCCTCTTAACACTTCGTAAAACCACTCCGTCATCGGTATCTGCGCTGTTGGCAATGATAAAATCTTCTATGGATTCCTGTTGGATGTCTATCCGATTCTTATCGTTCAAAAAGATCTCCATGCCGCTTACCTGGTCTTCCCGCCATCCGTTAAGCCTTTGCGCATGTCTTATATCACCAATAACTAAATGATTGTCAATATCTTCCAATTGGGCGTCATAAATCCCGGATATAATGAAACGTCGCATCCTCACATTGTCGCCAATGAAATACATGGTTACCACATCCTGTAACCCGATTTTCAACAGAGCCGACAGGCGCCTGGATATCATGATCTCACTGGAAGATGCATCCGGAGTGAACACTGGAATGTTGCCTTCCTTCAAATGTCTCTCAAAAAAATCCCACCGATAACCGGCTCCTACGCCTTTCAGGGATACTGCCTGGATCGATTCTCCCGTATTGATAATTCCGTATGAAACAGCAAATTCCTGAATATGATCCACATCAGGATGGCTTTTTAATTCATCCAGATAGGACAGATTGGTTGAAACCGGTATGGCTTCGGTAACGAATCCTGCTCCCGGCGCTTCCATAAGAATCTCCCCCGTAAAACCGACTGCACGTTTTTGGATCTCGCTTCTGAACCCCCTGACTATAGCCACAGATAGTATCATGGTAAAAACACTGACGGCAACACTTACTATGGCTATCCGGTTTCCCATACGGCTAATCCGGCCTGTAGATGTTGCATCGCCTTTGAGTTTCCTGGCTATGTAAACGGCGATATTCATCTTGCTTATAAAAAATTAATCGCTATATTTGTTCCCCTGTTTGGAAATGCGGGAATAGCTCAGTCGGTAGAGCATCAGCTTCCCAAGCTGAGGGTCGCGAGTTCGAACCTCGTTTCCCGCTCATAGCCAAACCTGAAACCTAACCGGTAAGGGAGGCTGTTTCTTGTGAAGCAGTCTCTTTTTTTATTCATCTTCCTCATCTATCTCTATGAGCAGGGAATGGTCCTTCCCGAACATTTCCATAATCTTTTCCAGCTTTGATACAATACGATTGTCAGGACTTTCCTCTGTAGCTGAAAAACTGTAATACAATGTTTCGGCATAGATCTGTGCCAGATCTTCCGAACGGGCTTCACGAAAAGATTCGGAAGGAATCTGCAGGTTCATGTCACTTAAAAACGACTTGAGCTCGTTGTGCGGGAATAACAGACCGTTCTTGTACACATTCACATAGAACAATACGTTTCCGGAAGTATCCGTAACGGCAGGCAGAAAGCCGCCCTTAAAAACCCTTCCTCTTACGGAAATGCCTGCATGGTAAGCAACCAGTAAATAGATGATTCCAATGATTACCGGGCTGCCTTCTTTGTTTTTCAAAGCCCTGTGAAAAAAAGTTTTTCCGGGGTCTGAAAACATGGGATCTACCGTTTTATAATGCAGTCTATGGAAAAAAACGTGGTTATACAATTTTACCTTTTCCATAAATGTCTGATCGTCATTTAATTCCACAACGATCTCATTTACATGATCCATCAGAACACCCTGCAAAACCTGCTGATCCACGTCGTTGCTCAACAGATCCTGTATCAGGCAAAGACCGGTCATCAGATCGTCTTGCGTGTTTTCTATCCAGGCCTTAAGCGCATCGAATTTCAGTTCTTCCCTCAGTGCGGATAACATGTCCCCCACCCCCGGATATTTCGCCTCGCTTTCATCGCGGCAAATACCTTCCAACTCTTCAATGGCCGGGCGTCCCATATTTTTGAGCTGCCGGAACAAAGCATCCCTTACGTATTGATCAGGGTCATCCAGTAGAGGTACAATATCCAGTATTTCCGTATTACGAACCATGTTCACTGCAAAACTTTTCCAGGATCTCTCCTGCCTTTTCTATCATCAAACCTTTATAATCCACATTCATGTCTTTACTGCTTCTTTGTGCAATAATCATGCAAACAGTAGCTCCCCGGTGTCCCATCAGTCGCGAAAGCCCCGCTATGGCCGATCCCTCCATTTCAAAATTGGTGATTCTCAGATTTTTATATTTAAAAGTAGCCAGTTTTTGAAGATAATCGGGATCCCACAACTGAAGTCTGATAACCCGACCCTGTGGGCCGTAAAAACCGGGTGCAGAGAGTGTGATGCCCTGCATGGCATCTTTAAAACGCATTCCCGTTTCTTCCGAGTTTTTCACAAAATAAGGAGTGGCCAGCAAAGGAGACCATTTCATGTGTTCCATAAAAGCCCTTTCCAATTCTTTGTCACACACGTTATCGCGTCCTTCATACCAGTTGAGCAATCCGTCAATACCGGCCGAATACTGTGAAAAAACCAACGTTCCGGTTGGAATGTCCGATTGAATGGCCCCTGAAGTGCCTAAACGCAATATATTCAAAGAACGGTGTTCATTTTTGAATGTGCGGGTTTCAAAGTCTATGTTAGCCAGCGCATCCAGCTCATTCATAACTATGTCAATATTGTCTGTTCCAATCCCTGTAGACAATATGGTGAGTCTTTTACGGCCATAGAATCCCGTTACGGCTACAAATTCCCTGCTGTGTGAATCGAATTCAACATCTGTCAACAAGTCGCGCAATAAGGCCACTCGATCGGGATCACCTACCAGCAAGACATTTTCCGCCAACTGTTCAGGACGTAAGTGCAGGTGAAACACACTCCCGTCGCTGTTGATCACCAATTCAGAAGGTTCTATAATTTTCATTCTGCAAATTTAGAGGAAAATCACGGATTTTCCTCTAAATTTGTTCCAATAAAACAATTGACTCATGATACAACGCATTCAGACATTATACCTGACACTGGCTTTAGGTCTGATGATCTCTTTATTTTTTGGAGTATACGCCACTTACACGCCTTTTATAATTCTTACCGGTGCTATTTGTGCATTACTGGCAGTTACCGTATTTCTTTACAAAGCCAGAAAAATACAAATCCGCCTTTGTATTTACACATCCCTTATCATGTTGGGTCTTCAGGTATGGATAGGTGCCGTATATTTTAAGAATCTGGCCAGTGTACGCTTTCCGGTAACTACTGTTTTTCCTCTTGTCGGTATCATTTTAGTGATCCTGGCACTTCGTGCCATAGGCAGTGATGAAGCCCTGGTGCAATCCTATAACAGACTTCGATCGGGCAAAGGAAAAAAATGATTTTTTTATTATCTTCGTAAATTCAAGCTATACATTTCATTAAACGATAAAACGTAAAATCTATGGAAAAAAACATCTCTCGAAGAAATTTTTTGCAGAAAAGCGCTATAGCCACAGCCGGTGCTATTGTTGCTTCTTCTCCGCTGATGGCAAAAGTTCCTCTGGATTCACAGAAGAAAAAGAAAACGGCGGCTACCGATAAACTTAACATTGCAGGTATCGGAATTGGAGGAAGAGGAGGCGGAGTTATCCGTGAACTCAGTTCCGAGAACATTGTTGCCTTGTGCGATGTTGACTGGAAATACGCTGCAGGACAATTCCAAACATATCCGAATGCGAAAAAATACAAAGATTTTCGCAAATTGTTTGATGAAATGGGAGACAAGATCGATGCCGTTGTAGTTGGTACGGCCGATCATACACATGCTGTTATAGCTGCCCAGGCACTCGCCATGGGAAAACACGTTTATTGCGAAAAACCCCTTACTCATACCGTATATGAAACAAGGCTTCTGACTCGTCTGGCCGCGAAACATAAAGTGGCCACACAAATGGGGAACCAGGGAGCATCAGGTGCCGGCGTAAGACAGATATGCGAAGCCATATGGTCCGGCATGATTGGTGAAGTAACCAAAGTAGAAGCTTTCACGGACAGACCAATCTGGCCCCAGGGACTGGAAACTCCCGCTGAAGTCCACACCCCTCATCCTGACCTGGATTGGGATCTTTTCATAGGACCTGCCCCTTACCGTCCGTATAACGAGATCTATCACCCGTGGAACTGGCGCGGATGGTGGGATTTCGGAACAGGAGCCCTCGGAGATATGGCTTGCCACATTCTGCAGCCTGTGGTTAAAGCACTGAACTTGAAATCTCCTGTTGCCGTTCAGGGAAGCTCCACTTCGCTTATGACCGATTGTGCCCCCAATGCACAGATTGCCAAATTCGTTTTCCCTGCACGTGACAACATGCCCAAAGTAGGGATGCCACGCGTTGAAGTTACCTGGTATGATGGCGGACTGATCCCTGAGTATCCCAAAGGGTGGCCTACCGGCCGCAATATGAACGACAGCGGCGGCGCCGTTATTTTCCACGGTACAAAAGACACACTTATTTGCGGTTGCTACGGAGTGAACCCCTGGCTGATCTCGGGTAAAGAAATACCTGCACCTACCATGACACGTGAAGTTCCCGAAAACAATCACTATACAGATTTTATACGTGCCTGCAAGGAAAGTCCTGAAAGCCGCATTAAGACAGCTTCTGATTTTTCCGAGGCCGGACCACTGAACGAAATGGTAGTCATGGGCGTTCTGGCTGTACGTCTTCAGGGCCTGAATCGTGAACTCCTGTGGGATGGAGATGCCATGAAATTTACAAACATTTCTCCCAACGATACCCTCAGGATGAAAGTGAAGGACGGCTTCTCCATTAAGGACGGTCACCCCACTTTCAACAATGAGTATACCGATCCCATCAACGCCCTGGAATTTTCCAACGAATTGATCCGCCATACCTACAGAGCAGGTTATTCATTGCCTGAAATGCCGTAAACTTAAATACAAAATATTATGAAAAAACTGTTAATAATCCCCTTTCTCATGACTGCGTTGATCGCAAGTTCCTGTGCTTCCTGCAACAACAACAAGAAGGAAGTTCAGGAAGAAGACCCCAACGTTATTGTTCTTTTTGACGGTGCCACTTTTGAAGGCTGGCGTGCATACAACGGAACTGAAATTCCGGGTGCGTGGACCATTGAAGACGGTGCCATCAAGATCAACGGTTCCGGCCGGGGTGAAGCCGGTGCCGAAAACGGCGGCGACATCATTTTTGACCGTAAATTCGGTAATTTTGAATTGACTTTTGAATGGAAAGTCGCCAAAGGTTCCAACTCGGGAATTTTTTACCTGGCACAGGAAGTCCCCGGAGAACCCATTTACATCTCGGCCCCGGAATACCAGGTTCTGGACAATGCAAACCATCCCGATGCTATGCTGGGTATTGACGGAAACCGCCAATCCGCATCACTTTATGACATGATCCCTGCAAAACCTCAGAATTCCAAGCCTTTTGGCGAATGGAACACCGGAAAGATCCTGGTTTATAAAGGCACTGTAGCTCATTTCCAAAACGGAGAACCGGTATTGGAATACCACTTGTGGACACCCCAATGGCAGGAAATGCTTGACAACAGCAAATTCAGCAAAGACAAATGGCCCGTAGCTTACGACCTGTTACTGAATTGCGGAGGAGAAGAAAAAGCAGGATACATCGGCTTACAGGATCACGGTGATGATGTCTGGTTTAAAAACATCAAAGTTAAAATTCTTGACTAATGGTACGCAGGATTCTGACAACAATTATCATGGCAACGGCTTCTGTTTTCAGCATGGTTTCATGTGCAACAGAACCCGTACAGAAAGAGATCGGTCTTCAGTTATATTCCATAAGGGATCAAATTAACGAAGACCTTGACACTTCGCTCGATGCAGTGGCCCAAGCCGGTTACACGTTTGTGGAAATGGCCGGTTACAATGCACAGGAAGGAACTTTCTACGGCATGTCCGGTGAAGCCTTTAAAGAACTCTGTAATGCAAAAGGACTGGACGTGATATCTTCTCACATCAACGGACCGGACCCAAATGTCACTCCGTGGGAAGAATGTATGGCATGGTGGGATAAAGCCATAGCTGATCACCTGTCAACCGGCGTGCTGTATATCGTACAGCCCTCTATGTGGAAAAGCGCCTATGAATCTTTGGAAGGACTTTCCGGGTATTGCGAATTGTTCAATGCCGTAGGCGAAAAATGCAACAATGCAGGCATCCGCTTTGGATATCATAACCATGCACACGAATTCACTACTGTTTTTGACGATGTGGTCCTGTACGACTACATGCTTCAAAACACGGATCCGCAGAAGGTTTTCTTCCAGATTGACGTGTTCTGGAGCCAGGTAGGCGGTGCTCCTGCTGTCGAATACCTGGAAAAATATCCCGGAAGGTTTGAACTGTGGCACGTTAAAGATGACAAGGAAATCGGAGCTTCCGGAAAAATCGATTTCCAGGCCATTTATGAAAAGGCCGAGATATCTGGACTTAAATACGCTATAGTGGAACAGGAAGCTTTCGATCTGGAACCGTTTGAAAGTATCAAGGCTTCTTATGACTATCTGAACAATGCTCCTTATGTAAAGGAGTCGTATTCCGAATAGTTTGTTTTGAAGTTCTGAACAGGAAAAATTCTGTGTTACTCATCTGTAACACAGAATTTTTTTATCACACTGTAAGCATCCTGTATGCCTAATTCCCCTGCCGTGGAAATGTCCATACACCCTTTCTCCTTCTCTTTCAGGTAGATCTGTATCAGTCCCCGGTTGTAATAAGCTTCTGCAAGGTAAGGATACAATTCCAGGGCTTTGGTATAATTGGTTATTGAGCGCGGAAAATCCCCCGATAAACAGTAGAGGTTTCCCAGATTGTAATAAATATGGGCAAAATCAGGAGCCAGCACAGCCGCTTTTTCCAGGTCATTTATGGCTCCGGAATAATCATATTGATGGCGGCCCTGTTCCTGAACACGGGTTCGTGTTGTACCCGCCTGGTCAAGGGTGAGGATCTGCACGTTATTTTCCATGGAAGAAATGAAATCAATCATTTCACTTTGTAATGCAGCCCGGTTAATGTAATAAAAAACGTTTTCCGGATCTTTTTCTATGGCCCGGTTATAGGATGCCAGGGAAGCATTGAACAACTTGCTTTGGAAATCCAGGATACCCCGGACAAAGTAAAGATCCGGAGAATCTCCTTCTCCCTGCATCATTTTTTCTATCTGCTCTTTTTGAAATTCAATGCGTTCCGGATTTGTTTCCGGTTCGTTACTGAACAGGCTGACGGGTATTGACTGACGCAGAAGAAACTTCTCAAGATCCTCATAATAATAACGTTGTTCCAGTGCTATTGTGTTTTCCGCAGGACCGGAAAGCAATTTGTACAACGGTTTAAGACGTATGTCCACGTCCCTGTATTGCAGCAATTCGTTGTTGAAGTCTTTTTTTGCAAAATCGGCATCCAGTGCCAGTAAGCGGTCAAAACGCTGGGTCGTGTCTGCGAATGCCGAGTATGTGGTGGTATCTCCCAGCCGTGATTTGTAATCATTGACCTTGTCCTGGGCCACCCGGTAATCCAGTTCGGCGGCCGCAAAGAGACCGAGTCTGTTCTTGACAAAGGAACGGTTCATGTAGGCATTCGCAAAATCTGGGTACAATTCAATGGCCTTGTCATAATCCTGCATGGCATCTCTGTATCGTTCCATTTGAATGAACAGAGCGGCGCGGTTGTAATAAGCCAGCACGTTGTTGGGATTAATGGAAATAACGCGGTCGTAATCTTCCAGGGCATTGTTGTAATCTCCAATCTGGGTACGTATCAAAGCCCGGTTGTACAAAGTCAGGGCATTCCCCGGATCTTCCTGTAACACTTTTTCAAGATCAGCCAGTGCCCCGTTAAGGTCATTCTGATTGTAACGTATCAAGGCCCGGTTGAAATAGGCAAAGGAATTTTCCGGATCCAGGGACAAGGCCTGGTCCAGATCCTTAAGGGCAGCAGGATATTGCTCCTGCATGGCATAAACGCGAGATCTGCGGATGTAGCCTTCCGGATCGAACTTGTTCAGCAAAACAGCCGTATCGTAATCATGCAAGGCTTTAACAGTGTCTTTCAGATACAGGTAACAAGCTCCCCGGTTCAGATATGCCTCGCTCACCCGGGGTTCGTGACGAATAAACCGGTTGAAATCCTGCTCTGCCAGTTCAAACTGCTGGGACAGCAGGTAAGTGACCCCCCTGCTGAAATACAGTCCGTTATATCCGGGACGCAAATCTATGGCTTCCTGCAAATCTTCCAGAGCCTTTTCATATTCGCCCAGACGCGAGTAAGTGATTGCCCTGTAATGGTATGCCATTGTAAATATTGGATGAATGGCTATGGCACGGTCAAAATCCGTACGCGCACCCATAAAGTCTCCCAGGTTGTATTTTCCTATACCTCTGAAAAAATAAGCTTCATGTAAAGTGGGATCCAGCTGTATTAGCTTGTTGAAATTATCAATAGCCTGCTGGTAACGTCCTTCAAACAACAAATGTTGTCCGCGGTAAAAAAACTGTTGTTTGTCGTATTGAGCATCTGCTTTTCCCGAAGAGAAAACAAGGCAGATCAGCAAAACAATATTCAGACTGAGTTTTTTTACCATTTTTCAAAGGTATGAAATTTGAGAGGAAAAATTCGTTCCTTTGCAATTGAAAAACAAAAAATATGCCGCGCCTTTCCCTCATTGTTTCTTGTATTTCCTTAATTCTATGGTTACCGTCAGGCCTTTTGCAGGCACAAATAACGAGTCCGGAAAAATATGCCGGTACGGTAACCGCAGAAGAGCTGGATTACCACATCCGTTACCTTGCAGACAGCTTGTTGCAGGGAAGGGAAACCGGAACGCCGGGAGGCTCTCAGGCCACTCAATACATTAACAACAAGTTCAAAGAATACGGGTTGCGGCCTCTGGGAACAGCCAATCCTCAACGGTACAATACTTCTTACATACAGGGATTCGTATGCCCAACCGGGCAAAGAGGCCGGAATGTGATCGGCTGGATACCCGCTACGCAAAGGGAAAACAACGAGTACATAATCATATCTGCCCATTACGACCACCTGGGAGTTATTGAAGGTGTTCTTTATCCCGGGGCTGACAGCAATGCTTCGGGGGTTGCCGTTCTTTTATCTCTTGCCAGGACATTTGGTGCTGTAATGAATGACGGATACGGACTTAGACGCAACCTCATATTTGTGGCTTACGATGCCAAGGAATTTTCCATGACCGGAGCAAGAATATTTGCTTTATCACTGGGAATTCCGGCCGGACAAATTGTGTTAAACCTAAATCTGGACCAAATGGGGACGACACTGGCCCCTCCCGGAAACTCACAGAACTACATGCTTATACTGGGTGCAGAGAACGTCCCTGATCATATAATCCGGTCCATGAACAACACCAACGCATATTACAACACAAAACTGGAACTGGATTACTCTTTTTATCAAAGTCCGGAATTTGCAGAAATATTTTTCACCATGACCGAGCAAAATTTTTTATCGTTGCAAAACATCCCTTCATTGCTGGTTACCTCAGGTGTGAATGATCATACGTACAAGCCCCGTGATATTCCGGACATCATAAATCTGCCTGTTCTGGAATTGAGAACACAATGGCTTTTCTTTTTCCTCTGGGATCTTGTTCAGCGTTGAAAAATTCTTACCAGATCATAGGATACGGTAACGCTGCCCCGCATCTGTTTCATTTTGTAATCGAAAAATTCGCTTCCCGGCAGAAAAATATCCTTTACACCCATCATGATGTGAAGTCCCATCCGGATACGGGGGAATATCCGGGCCTGGTAACCCGCAAAAAGTCCTGCATCCCAGGTGTCAAGCAAGGAAGAAAAATCCATTACCTGCGGTGTGATGATTTCAGAATCTATACGGTCCGGTTCAGACCCGATAAAACCTTTTACGGCATTTGTAATAAAACGGGAATTAAAGACATAGGCCCCAAAGACTCCCAGCTGTATACCGTGCTGTCTTTTTTTACCGACAAGAAACTCGGCATATAAAGGAAGTTCCAGCATGGTGAACCCCATGGACATCTGTGAAGTTCCCGTAAAATACTGCACCATATTTTCCCCTTTGAACTTCTGATTGGAAACGCGAGCATCGGCATCCATGGCAATGGTTTTGTAATTCAGGTTGACCCCCAGTGTCCATCGGGAATGTATGTTCAGAAAGAAACGGGCTCCCAGTGTTGCGTTTAGCCTGGGATACGCATTGAAATTACCTCCCACGGCATTCATGGGCACAGGCATGGCTCCTCCGATATCCGTTCCTATCTGGGGAGCTATGCAAAACGAAGGAACGAAAGCCCCGGGATGTTGAGCCATGAGCGTATCCCGTGAAAAGAAACCGAGGCCTGTAAGCGTCAGTGCAATTATTAAACTATGAGTTTTCAGGAACATTTAACAAAAATAGTAAAAAGACGCTACAAAGAGTCATGAAAAATTTTAGAATGCAAAGCCTGTCCCGTAGGCAGATCGGTTCTTTGTGCCAAAGCCCGGGGTGTACCGCTAAAACAACAAGTTCCTCCATTCTGACCGGCATCCGGACCCAGGTCAATAATCCAGTCTGCACATTTTACCACATCCATATTGTGTTCAACAACAAGCACGGAATGTCCGTTTTTAATCAGTGCCCGGAATGATTTCAGCAGTTTTTCAATATCAAAAACATGAAGCCCCGTTGTGGGCTCGTCAAATATGAACAGCCTGTTTTTTTCTGAATTCTCCCGGGACAGAAAGTAGGCCAGTTTCACCCTCTGGCTTTCACCGCCGCTCAAGCTGCTGCTGCTTTGTCCCAATTTAATGTATGAAAGGCCTACTTCATCAAGTGGCCTTAATCTGTCAGCTATTCTCAAAGCAGCCGGTTCTTTTTGGGAAGAAAAGAATGCAATAGCTTCTTCTACAGTCATTTCCAGAACATCATATATATTTTTGTCCTTGTACCTGACTTCCAGAATATCCGGCTTAAACCGCTTGCCTCCGCATGATTCACAGGTAAGAACAACATCGGCCATAAACTGCATTTCCACTTTTACAACCCCTTCTCCCTGGCATTCAGGACAGCGGCCTCCTTCAATATTAAATGAAAAATGAGAATGACCGTAACCGTTCATCCTTGCATAGGGCTGTTCGGAAAACAGTTTTCTGATATCATCGTAAGCTTTAATATATGTGACCGGATTGGAACGGGATGATTTGCCTATGGGATTCTGATCTACCATTTCCACCCCCGCCAGCCTGTGCAAATCTCCTTCCATCCCGTCGAATTTTCCGGGAGCCGGGGTCCTGGCCTGATTGTAATAACGACTCAGTGCGTAATACAGGATGTCTCTGACAAGAGAAGACTTTCCGGAACCGCTAACCCCGGTAACTGCAGTGAATACCTGCAATGGAAATTTCACGTCTATTCCTTTCAGATTATTATGCGAAGCTCCCCGTACCATGATGTATGAATTCCACGTCCCGGGACTTTCCGGAACCGGAATAATATTGGGATCGCTTAAAAACCGAAGGGTGCAGCTTTCGGGAACATCAATTTTTTCCCCGGGATTTACGGGAGGACCCTGGTACATCAGTTGGCCCCCGTCTTTTCCGGCCAAAGGCCCAATGTCTATGATCTGGTCCGCTGCCCGCATGATCTCCTCGTCATGTTCCACAACTATTACCGTATTTCCCATGTCCTTAAGGGCTTTCAAAGACGCAAGAAGTCTTTGGGTATCCCGGGGATGCAGCCCGATACTCGGTTCGTCAAGAATATAAAGGCTCCCGACCAACGAACTGCCCAGCGAACTGACCAGGTTCACCCGCTGGCTCTCACCACCGCTCAACGTGGCAGACCTTCTGTTCAGGGTGAGGTACCCCAGCCCTACCTGGTTCAGAAAATGCAACCGGGACCGGATCTCTTCCAAAGTCCTTTGGGCAATTTTGAATTCGCCCCGGCTGAGGCTGACACTGTCCATAAATGCAGCCAATTGTGAAACAGGCATATCCAAGAGCCGGTCTATCCGCATTCCCGAGATTCGGACATAGGAAGCTTCTTTACGTAACCGGGTTCCTGAGCATTCCGGACACAGTGTCTTTCCCGTAAAACGACTTATGATAATCCTGTTTTGTATCTTGTACCGGGCCGATTCCAGTTGCTTGAAGAACCGGTGTATTCCCGTTGTATGGTCATCTCCGTTCCACAACCAGTCCTTTTCACGTTCAGTAAGGTTCCTGTAAGGTTTATGTATGGAAAAACCGGCTGCTGAAGCGTGCCTTATTACTTCTTCTTTGAACGTTTTCATGACATCCCCCTTCCAGCACACGACGGCATCCTGGTATACGGAAAGATCGGTATCAGGAATCACCAGGGACTCATCAATTCCCGTTACTTGTCCGTAACCTCCGCAAACGGGACAAGCTCCCAAAGGGTTGTTAAAGCTGAACATATACTCATTGGGTTCCATAAACGTAATCCCGTCGGCTTCAAAACGTGTTGAGAAAGAGACCGTGGTGTCTTCTGTCTGAATGAACAGCGATCCCTGACCTACCGTGAAAGCCGTATTGACCGATTCAGTAATACGGGCCCTGTTATCGGGATTGTCTACAGGGCTCACCCTGCCGGTCAGTAAATAAAGATCCCGGTTGCCGTATTTGTCTTTTTGCTGTAAAATATCCTCGATCCGAATCATTGCTTCCCCGTCCCAGAAACGTGCAAAGCCTTCCTGTTGCAAGGCTAACAATATTTCAATGCGGCGCTGCCTCTCATCCCAGCCGAAAGGAGCCAGGACCAAAGCATGGGAGCTTTCGGGCAGGCTAAACAGATAATTCAGTACATCTTCAGTTGTATGACGGGTTACTTCTTTTCCGGAAACGGGAGAATAGGTTCTTCCAACCCGGGCATACAATAAACGCAAATAATCGTAAATTTCGGTTGATGTTCCCAGCGTGGAACGGGGATTCCGGGTGTTCACCTTTTGCTCAATGGCAATAGCCGGGGGGATCCCTTCTATCAGATCTACGTCAGGCTTTTTGATTCTTCCCAGGAACTGGCGGGCATAAGCCGAGAGGCTTTCCACGTAACGTCGTTGCCCTTCCGCAAAAAGGGTGTCAAATGCCAGGGAAGATTTTCCCGATCCGGATACGCCTGTTATCACAATGAACTGATCCCGGGGTATATCAATGGACAGGTTCTTTAAATTATGAACCCGTGCCCCTTTTACTACTATTTTTTCTTCACTCATACTCTCATTCCCTTACCGCCCTGATGATTCCCTTAATTTTTCTCAAATGGAACAGCAGCAAGTCAACCTGTTTATTGGAATTAACGGCTACCTGCAAACGTCCCACTATCTTTCCTCCATGTCCCGTAAACGTATAGCTTCTCATGTTGAGCGAAAGATTTCTCATCACATCGCCAATTTCTCCGGCCAATCCTATCTCTTCGTATGCCGTCACCCTGATCCCCACCTGGAAAACGGCGGATGCCACAGTATTGCGCCATCTTACCTTTTGGATCCGGTAGGGGTATTGCTCCATCAAACGTGCCGCATTGGGACAACTCATCCTGTGGATCTTGATGCCTTCCTTGATGGAAACGAACCCAAAGACAGGATCCCCGATAACGGGGTTACAGCATTTTGCCAGTTTGTATTTGATACGACCGAAGGAATCGTCAATGACCAGGTAATCTCCTTCCCCGTATCGGGTATGATCTTCCTCCTTTTCTGCCGCCAGGGTTTCAGATGACGGTTTAGCCGGCTTGTCTTCTTTTACGGATTCTTCCTGGGTCAAAAAAGACTTGATCTCCTGCAGGGAAATGTCCTCCCGGGCAATAGCCGCGTAAAAATCACTTATCTGCTTGATCTTGAATTTTTTCATTAGACGGGCAATGGTATCGGGCGTGGTATCGGCTTTCCAGTTTTTCAAACGCCTTTCCAGGATCTCTCTGCCCGCCGCATCCTGTATCCCGGCTTCTTCCCTCAGTTTTTGCCGGATCTTGTTTTTCGCTTTTCCCGAGACTACAAAGTTAAGCCAATCGCGGGAAGGCTTCTGGTTTTTGGAAGTCAGGATCTCCACCACGTCCCCTGTACTCAGAATATCCCTGACCTGGGACATTTTGCCGTTCACACGGCCTCCTGTGCATTTGAGACCCACATTGGTGTGTACCTCAAATGCAAAGTCCAAAACGGTAGATCCTGCCGGCAAACGTTTCAGATCTCCGGCTGGGGTGAATACATAAACTTCATTGGGCTTGAACAGGTCGGTATCTTCCCCGGACCTGAACTCTTCCGCCGGATTTTGCAACCGTTTTCTCACATTCCCGAGCCACTCGTTCAGGACCTCTTCGTTTCGCATCCCTTTGTAAGCCCAGTGTGCCGCCACCCCATACTCGGCAACCATATCCATCCGTCTGCTGCGGATCTGCACTTCCACCACCCATTGATCCGGAGTGCGTACCGTAATGTGCAACGATTCGTAACCGCTCGCTTTCGGAACGGTAATCCAATCCCTCATGCGCTCCGGTATCGGTTCGTATATCTGGGTAACGAGTGAGTATACCTGCCAGCAGACTTCTTTCTCCTTTTCAGGAGGGGTATCTATAATGAACCGAATGGCCAGAATGTCGTACACTTCGTCCACATCTACCTGTTGTGCCTGCATTTTTCGCCATATGGAATAGGTGGCTTTAGTACGGCTTTTCAGTTCGTATTGTATCCCGGCCGTTTTCAATTCCTTTTCCAGCGGTTTAACAAACCGGGTTATCCGGGCTTTACGTTCAATTTCTGTAGCCCTTATATTGTTGGTGATCAAGCGGTAATCTTCAGGCTGAATGATCTTGAAAGAGAGGTCTTCCAATTCGCTTTTTATTCTGTACAATCCCAGCTGGTGTGCCAGGGGAGCGTACAACATAAGTGTTTCAGTTGCTTTTTTTATGTGTTCGCTGCGAGGAAAACACTCTGTCAATGAACGCATTACTTCCAGCCTGTCTGCCAGTTTAATAAGAGTTACGCGGGGATCTGCCGAGTAGGATATGATCAGTTTCCGGTAATTGTCTGCCTGCAACCGGGTATCTGTCGGATTTATGGTGGATATTTTGTTCAACCCGGTTACCATCATCCCGATTTCATTCCCAAAATCCCGGCCGATTTGATCAAGAAGCACGGGATCCTTACGGCTGGCCTCATGCAGGTATACGGTAGCAATAGCTTCCCTGGGAAGGCCTATTTCGTTTTCCACGATTTGTGCCACTGCATCCACATGAGTCATGAACGGCTGCCCGTTGCCCCGTTTGAGGCTATCGAGCTTCTCCTGTGCAAAAGCTTTGGCACGTGTTGTCATATTGGAGTTGCCCTGCGTGTTCATTTTCTTAATTTTTCCAGTGCATACATTTCATCCCTGAATCCTGCAGCCGTGATAAAATCCAGTTTGGACGCCGCATCCTCCATTCTTTGTCTGGCCGTAGCTATCGCTTTCTCCAGCTGTTGCGGGGTCATGGAACGTGTAACAGGATCTTCTGCAACCAGGGACATCGAATCGCGTTGCTCCCGGTATATATTGCCCTGCCTGAGTGTATCCCTGACATTTACGGCTATTTGAGTAGGAGTTATTCCGTTTTCCAGGTTATATTGTATCTGCTTGTTGCGTCTTCTTTCCGTTTCCCGGATTGTCCGGGCCATGGAATCAGTAATGCGGTCTGCGTACATAATCACCTTGCCGTCCACGTTACGCGCCGCCCTTCCCGCTGTCTGAGTCAGGGATCGCTCGGACCTCAGGAATCCTTCTTTATCCGCATCCAGAATGGCTACCAGCGAAACCTGCGGCAAATCCAGTCCTTCGCGCAAAAGGTTGACACCAATAAGCACATCGTAATACCCCTTCTGAAACTCTTCCAGAATCCGTATCCTTTCCAGGGTTTCCACATCCGAGTGTATATAAGTACAACGGACCTGAATTTTTTGCAAAAACTTATCCAGTTCTTCAGCCATACGTTTGGTCAGGGTGGTTACCAAAACCCGCTGGTCTTTGGAAGCACGTTCTCGGATTTCTTCAATCAAGTCGTCAATTTGTCCTTCTGTCTTTCTTACTTCCACGGGCGGATCCAACAAACCCGTGGGGCGTACTACTTGTTCCACTATCAGTCCGCCGGACCTTTCCAGTTCATAATCTGCCGGAGTAGCGGATACGTATAAACGTTGTCCGATTACGCTGTCAAATTCTTCAAACCTCAAGGGTCGGTTGTCTGCAGCAGCCGGCAAGCGGAAGCCATACTCAATAAGTACTTCTTTTCGGGAACGGTCACCCCCGTACATAGCCCTGATCTGGGGCAAAGTAACGTGGCTTTCATCAATAATGGTCAAGAAATCATCTGCAAAATAATCCAATAGGCAAAAAGGCCGGGTACCGGGAGGCCTTCCGTCGAAATACCTGGAATAATTCTCTATTCCCGAACAATAACCCATTTCCCGGATCATTTCAATATCAAATTCCACACGTTGCAACAACCGGTTGGCCTCCAGATGTTTCCCTACATCCTTGAGGTATGCTACGCGTTCGTTCAGGTCATCCTGTATATGTCTGATCGCTTTTTCTTTCCTTTCTTTTGTCGTCACAAAGGCACTGGCCGGATAGATGGCAATGCCCTGTATCCTTTCCAGTACACCTCCAGTTACCGGGTCAAAACGTTCTATGGATTCAATTTGGTCACCCCAGAAGGCGATCCTGCATGCAATATCATCGTAGGCCAGGTATACATCAACAACATCCCCCCTGACCCTGAATGTACCTCTTTTAAACTCGTTCTCGTTGCGTGAATAGAGGGCATCCACCAATTTGTACAACAATTGGTTGAAATCTTGCGCCTGTCCTGTTTTCAACGTAATGGTATTGGCATGAAAATCATCCGGATTACCGATTCCGTAAAGGCAGGACACGCTCGACACGACCAACACGTCACGTCGGCCGCTCAACAGCGCAGATGAAGTGCTTAAACGGAGTTTTTCAATTTCATCGTTTATGCTCAGATCCTTTTCAATATAAACATCCGTTACGGGCAGGTATGCTTCCGGCTGATAGTAATCGTAATAGGATACGAAATATTCAACGGCGTTCTCCGGGAAAAAGCTCTTGAATTCAGAATAAAGTTGTGCCGCCAACGTTTTGTTATGGCTGATAACCAACGTAGGCCTTTGCAATCTTTCCACCACATTGGCCATGGTAAACGTTTTTCCGGACCCGGTCACCCCTAACAATACGGCAGCCCCGGTACCTTCCTTAAAGAGGGTAGCCAGCTGTTCTATTGCCTGCGGCTGATCCCCCGTAGGCTTGTAAGGGGCTTGAAGCTTGAATTCCATAGGAAAATTTTCCGGATGACAAATTTACGGAAAATTTAGCGAGTGGCTGTCATGAGGATGATCAGTACATCAAAAAACCCGCTACTCCTCCCAGAAACATCAGAAGAATGGGATGTACTTTGTAAAAATATGCAGCCAGGAAAGCCAGTGAGAACAAAAGGTAACTGCGGTAATCCACAAAATTTTCAGGCGTTGCCATAACCAAAACGGCAGATGCGATCAGTCCTACAACAACAGGACGAATGGGCCGGAATATACCCTGAACCGTCTGATTGTTGCGGTATTTGATAATAAAACGACTGACCAGGACCATCATGAATACAGAAGGTATGATCAGGGCCATGGTTGCCATGACGGATCCCAGCACATTCCCTCCCGAAGAAGTGTACCCTACATAAGTAGCCGTATTGATGGCTATAGGTCCCGGGGTCATCTGGGATACGGCCACAATATCCGAGAATTCCTGCATGGTAAGCCATCCGTGATGATCTACTACTTCGTCCTGGATCAGTGATAGCATGGCGTAGCCCCCGCCAAAACAGAACAGCCCTATTTTCAAAAAACTCAGAAAAAGCTGCAAATAGATCATAAGCCAGACCTCCTTTTCCTATAAATATCAATCCGGTACCACAAATAACCTCCCAGCCCGGCGGCCAGGATCACCCATACGGGAGAAACCCCAAAAAGCCATATGAGCAGAGCAGATGCAGCGGCAATAAATCCGGTCACCACATTCAGGCCTATTGCCCGCATGGTGGTAATAACGGGAACCGCAATAAGGGCTACCACTACGGGGCGCATTCCCAAAAAGATACGCTCTACAACCGGGTTGTCACGGAAACTTTTAAAAAACAGGGCAAGTGCCAAAATGGCAAAAAAAGGAGCGATCACAGCACCGGTTACAGCCGTCAAGGCACCTTTCAATCCTTTAAGCCTGTATCCTACGCCCACGGCAATATTTACGGCAATTACACCGGGAAGTGTCTGTGTTACGGCTAACAGATCGGTGAAATCTTCTTTTGTTATCCATTTTTTCCTGTTGACCACCTCGGCCTCTATCAAAGGCAACATGGCCAATCCTCCGCCAATGGTAAAAGCGCCTATTCTGAAAAACACTTTAAACAAATCCAGATACATGACTACTCCAGTATAACATCAACCACCCGGTTGATAAGGGAACGTTCGTAAGGTCTTTCAACCCTGATATAATTCCGTGTATAACCGTGCATTTTCCCGTCCCGGGTCTTTCCCTCGAACAAAACTTCTTCGTGCCTTCCTTTATTGGCAAGAATAAAATCACGGTAGAGCTGTTCAGACAATTCCCCCAACTCATGTGCCCGCCGGGTAATGATTCCATCCTGAATCCGTTCATTTACCGGGAAGGAAGCGGCACGCGTTCCCGGCCTGACAGAAAACGGGAACACATGCAGATAAGACGGCTTCAAATCTTTCAACAAATTGTATGTGTTGATATAATCTTCCTCACTTTCCCCCGGGAACCCGGTAATCACGTCTATCCCAGTAAAAGCATAAGGCATCAGGGAATGGATCTGTTTCATCTTATGAGTGAACAAAGCAACATTGTACCGCCTTCCCATCTTCTTCAGAACCGGATCACTGCCGCTTTGCAGGGGAATATGAAAATGAGGCAAAAAGGGATTTCCTCCGGCAATTTTTTCAATGATTTGGTCAGTTAACAGGTTAGGTTCAATTGAGGATATCCTATACCTCTCTATCCCCGGAACCGTTGCCAGTACATCCAGCAAGCCGGAAAAAGACTCTCCCGTGGTTTTTCCGAAATCTCCCGTATTGACTCCTGTCAAAACGATCTCTTTGACTCCCCTGGAAGCAATTTCCCGGGCCTGGCTGACAACATCGGCAATGGGAATATTACGGCTCTTCCCCCTGGCCAAAGGTACGGTACAATATGCGCAATGATAATCACATCCGTCCTGTACCTTTAAAAACGAACGTGTCCTGTCCTTGTTGTTTTCTCCGGCCGAATAAGCACGGAAAAATCCTGTTTCCGTTTCACTCGGGCTCAGCAATACGTTCCCTTTCTGCAAATCTTGTGTCACACCTACTATCCGGTCCCTGTATCCGGTCCCGAACAATGCACAAACGCCCGGAATGCTTCCCAGTGTTTCAGGTCTCAACTGGGCCGAACATCCGGTCACCACCACATATGCCGAAGGATTGATACGCAACACCTTGCGAATTGCCTGGCGACTTTTTTTGTCTGCGTGCTCGGTAACCGAACAGGTATTGATCAGGTATACATCCGCCTTCTTTGACGGATTGACTCTTTCATAACCCTGTCGCAAAAAATCGCGTGCGATGGTCGCACTTTCGGCATAATTCAATTTACAACCAAGGGTAATGACGGCAAAAGTTTTTGTTTCAGTCATGCTCAATATCCTTCCGTGTAAGTGTTACAGAGGCCCTTCCGGCTTCCCCTCCAAGGGAAGGAGCTATTTTAGAGACCGTAACACGGCATTCAGTCAGGGAAAAAGAATCTGTAAGTCTCTGCAAGATCCTTCCGGCAACATGTTCAAGTAAATAACTGGGAATCCCCATTTCTCCGGATATCAATTCGTATACACGTGAATAATCAATCGCATCTTCCAACCGGTCGGTCAAAGCCGCAGGGCATCCGTCCGTAGTCATTTCAACATCTACTTTAAAGCGTGTCCCTATCAGGCGTTCTTCTTCAAAACATCCGTGATGGGCATAAAACATCAGATCATGCAAAGCAATAGTAGCCATATTCAATCAGCCATAATTAAAAATACACACGGTTTTTTCCTGTAGATCCCGTCAAAATCGGGTTCGTTATTTCGCCAGTCGCCTATGGAACGTGTCCTGATAAAAGCATCCGGCATGGTCAGGTTGACGGCAACAGTCAATCGGGTGCGGGACTGGCAACAAGCCATCAAAGCGCGGAACATGGATGCGTTCCTGTACGGCGTTTCAATAAAGATCTGCGTCTGATGATCCCTTGCCGAGTCTTTCTCCAGCTCCCTGATCTTTTTATCCCTCATTTGCGGCTTGACCGGAAGGTAGCCGTGGAATGCAAATTGCTGCCCGTTGTGCCCCGAGCCCATCAGCGCGAGCATCAGCGATGACGGGCCGGTAAGGGGAACCACCTGAAATCCGTTTTGATGTGCCAATGCCACCAATCCTGCACCGGGATCCGCCACTGCAGGCAACCCGGCTTCCGAGATCAGTCCAATGGAAAAACCTTTCCGCATGGGATCCAGCAACGGATTCATTTCATCAGGTGTTGTGTGTTCGTTCAACAACTCCATTTGAAGGCTTTGGACCTTTATTCCGAGAGACGACAAATAACGCCTTGCCGATCTCAGTTCTTCCACAACAAAATAATTCAATTCCCGCACTATCTGAATGGTCCCTTCGGGGATAACCATACGGGGATCCGTATCTCCCAGCGGAGCAGGTACCAGGTATAAGACAGCGTCGTTCATTTCCCCTGACCCTCCTGCCGCAAACGTTCGGTTAAAGCACGCTGGAACTTCCGGGCATTTTTCATGTGTTCTCTTAAGTTAGGTGCGAAATTGTGGTAGCCGCTGAAATCTTCTTTGGCACAAAAATACAGGTAATCGTGATCCTGATAATTCAAAACGGCATCTATGGCTTCAATGGATGGGACACTTATTGGCCCGGGAGGAAGCCCCCTGTTTTTGTAAGTATTGTAAGGAGAATCTATACGTGTATGTTTTCTGAGCACCCTTCGGATGGAATAATCACCGGCTGCAAAAATCAATGTAGGATCTGCCTGCAAAGGCATGTTGATCCTTAACCGGTTTATGTAAACACCTGCAACGGCAGGCATTTCATCGGTTTTTTTTGTTTCTTCGTATACTATGGAAGCCAGCGTGCTTACCTGTAAAGGAGTCATGCCCAGCAAACGCGCTTTCTCCTTTCTTGTATCGTTCCAGAATTGGTTGTATTCTTTGTACATCCGTTTCAGGAGTTCTGCTTCGGATATGGTCCAATATACTTCATAGGTATTGGGAATGAACATTGCCCGTAAACTGACCGAATCAAATCCCATGGCAGTTATGAGAGAATCGTTCCTGATGTGAGACAACATCCCGGCCGAATCTATTTCCAGGTTCCGTGTCAATACGGCAGCCAGCCGTTCAAAAGTTCTGATAGAACCGGAAATAGTTACATTCAGGGGATCCTGCCATCCCATGGCCAGTTTTCTTGCCAGCTGCTGGTTATTCATGTCCGGACTGACGGCATACCTTCCCGGATGCACATTGGCAGGCAGGTTTTCATGTTCGGCAGCCCAACGGAAAGTTTTTTCAATTTTTAAATAACCATTCCCCGCAAGACTGTCCATCAGTTGTTCAAAATCTGCTCCCTGAGGCACCAGCAGATAAGAAACGGCACCGTTTTGAGTCATGATGTTTTTGTGACGAAAGGTTAGAAAAAGCCCCCCCGCTGCCGTCAGGGCAGCTAACAGGATCAATACCAAGATGCCTTTCAATAATCCTGATCTTCTTTTCATGCGTTTTAAGTTATCTCAGACGTAATACGGTTCCGGGAATCAACTCACCTGATATCCCGGGATTCATATCTTTCAGTGATCCCTGTCTTATACCAAAGCGCTGGGAAACGTCGCGCCATGTTTCTCCATCACGGGATATCCACGTGGCAGGACCTTCCGGACTTTTTTTGGCTTTGCGCTCCAGATACACTTTTTCTCCCACGGCCAACCCGGCCTTTCCCGGGACATCATTAAATCGGGTGATCTCTCCCCGGAAAAGCCTGTACTCGGCTGCAAGGGAACGGTATGTATCTCCGGGCACAGCCAGAACGTATCTTTTTCCGTTAGTCATCCTTATCCTCCTTTCTACAGAAATGATAAATACATCATCGTCCTTTGCGGGGAAGTCACTTCCGGAAGGATCCCCGGTAACAACGGATTCCTCCCCTGTCTCTGAATAAGGATAACTGTCATAGACGTATAAACGGTTCTTTTCTATCAGGTCTATGAGCAATTGGGCATACCTTGGATTGGTTGCATATCCCGCTTCTTTAAGGCCGTTGGCCCATCCTTTGTAATCTCCGTGCTCCAGTTCAAACAATTTGGCGTAACGGGGTCGTGTTGTTAAAAACGCCGAATGATCGTAATAGGAATCCTCCGGTGTGGGATACTTTCTGAAACATTCCCCTGCGGCATCATCATCGTGATAGATCCGATCCCCCTCCCATTCGTGGCATTTTATCCCAAAATGGTTGTTCGCTTCCACAGCAAGACGGCTGTTGCCGTTGCCCGATTCCAGACATGCCTGTGCCAAAATAATACTGGCAGGTATGCCGTAGCGGTGCATCTGTGTTACGGCAATATTCTTGTAACGTGCTATGTATTGTTCACGGGTTAATTCCTGAATCCGGTCATCGGACAAAGGACCGGCAGCAACTGAGAGATTTACCGGGAGAATAAATAAAACAATGCAAAATGCCTTATATAGACACGGATTCAACATGCTGCAAATGTAGTATAAATTATTATATTTGCGTTCTATAAACCACTACACCTCATGAACAGGAGTACCCTAAGAATTGATTATACAGAGACGGTCAAGGAGAAGCTGGACCGGGAAGATTCCGAATTAATAGAGATGGCCTTCAAGGCAGCAGACAAAGCGTATTCACCTTATTCCAATTTTCGGGTGGGAGCCGCTATCCGTCTGGACAACGGGATGATCCTGCAAGGAAACAACCAGGAAAATGCATCCTTCCCTGCCGGTATCTGTGCCGAGCGAGCCGTAATTTTTTATGCACACGCCAATTTTCCCGAATCGAAGATCCGAGCCATAGCCGTTACAGCATCTCCATGCGGAGTTTGTCGACAGGTACTTCTGGAAAGTGAGAAAAGAGCTGGTGCTCCCATTCGCATGATCCTGGCAAACGGAAATAAAATCTTTATTTTTAACAGCGTTAAAGATCTCCTTCCATTCGGATTTGATTCTTTCTGATTTTTTGTACCTTTGCCGGGGGTAAGTCGTGTACGACCAGCTCCCACTGAACTCCCCCAGGGTTGGAAGACAGCAAGGGTAGGTGGTTGTAGCGGTGCGATACACCAAGCTTACCCTTTTTTTATTTCAATATGAAAATAGCCATCGGACTGTCAGGCGGAGTAGATTCTTCCGTAGCTGCTCTTCTTCTAAAACAAAAGGGTTACGATCTTATTGCCATGTTCATGCGTAACTGGCACGACACTACGGGAACATTGCACGGGGACTGTGCCTGGGAAGAGGACCTGGATCTGGCCAAAATGGTTGCCCGCAAGCTGGATATCCCTTTTCATTTTACAGACTTGAGTAAGGAATACCGAAAAAGGGTTGTGGATTACATGTTCAATGAATACGGAAAAGGGCGCACTCCTAATCCGGATGTCTTATGCAACAGCGAAATCAAATTTGATGCATTTCTGGAAAAAGCACTTGAACTGGGTGCTCAAAAAGTGGCCACCGGCCATTACTGCCGGACCGATATGACTCCCGGCGGTGAATACAGACTTTTACAAGGAATTGACAAGAACAAAGACCAGTCGTATTTTTTATGTCAACTTAACCAGGAACAATTGTCCAGAGCCGTTTTCCCCATCGGGGAACTAACCAAACCCCGTGTCAGGGAACTGGCACAGCAAGCCGGTTTGCCAACGGCGGAAAGAAAAGATTCTCAGGGGATCTGTTTTGTCGGGAAAGTAGATCTACCTGTATTTTTGCAACAGAAACTGAAATCGCGCGAAGGAGATGTCGTGGAAGTTTTCAGAGACGGAACGCTCAGAATTATCGGCAAACACAACGGGGCACATTTCTATACCATAGGACAACGCAAAGGGCTAAACATAGGAGGACACGTTCAACCTTTATTTGTACTATCAACAGACGTGGAAACCAATACGGTGTATGTGGGAGAAGGACAGGATCATCCCGCATTGTACCACAAAAACCTGACTATTGAAGAAAATGATGTTCACTGGGTACGGCCCGGCCTCAGGTTGAAAGAAGGAGAAGAACGCCCTTTCAGTATCCGTATACGTTACAGGCAACCTCTTCAGGAAGGAGTCATCCGGTGTGAACGGGGCATACGCATTCTATTCAAAGAGCCTCAGAGAGGCATTACTCCGGGCCAATTTGCAGCATGGTATACGGGAGAAGAACTGGCAGGTTCGGGCGTTATAGCATCTCGCTCATAACTTCAAGAGCCTTACGGTATTCAGGCAACAACGGATTAATTACCCTGTAGAAACAACCTTGTCCAAACAAGCGGGACGCTATCAATCCTTTGAGCTGCATTCGTATATGTTTTTCCGACAATGCCAGATCCCCTTCCCCGGGAACGATCCCTTCTTTTTGGGCATATTCCAATAACCCGGTAAAAGGGACATCATCTATTGTCATGCCTTTATCAAAGGCTTCAAAAGAATCGTAACGATGGGACAGTTCATCCCTTTTTGAATCCAGAAAATCATTGATAAACGCGTTAACGATCCCCCTGCGGGCCAATTGTATATAAAACTCCGAATAATACGTCGTGTCTGCCGGGACAAAGATGTCCGGCATGATCCCGCCGCCTCCGTATACAATCCTGTTTTCCTTCAACGTTCTGAATGCCAATGAATCCGGTATCTGTATACTGTCTGCGTGATACGATTCTCCCCTTTCATAACGTTCCAGAAAATCCCTGTAATACAAATCCTTCTCTCCCATTTCGTAGGGAGATTGTATCACCCTTCCGCTTGGAGTATGATACCTTGCCACGGTCAGGCGCAATTCCGAACCGTCGTTCAGCGGGAACGACTGTTGTACCAAACCTTTTCCGAACGAACGCCGTCCTACGATCCTCCCGCGGTCCCAGTCCTGAATGGCTCCCGCCACGATTTCACTTGCCGAGGCGGACCTTTCATCTATCAGGACCACTACGGGTGTATTGACAAAAAAGCCCATCCCCGAGGCCGGGACGTCCCGGCGTTGCATTTTGCCGCCTTCGGTGAACAGCACCAGTTCTCCTTTCTGCAAAAACTGTTCTGCCAGGAACACGGCAGCACCCAGGAAACCGCCCCCGTTTCCCTGCAAATCCAGGATCAGTCCTTCAGGCATCTGTTCAATCCCTCTGAAAGCCTCTATGAATTCTTCCTGTGTGGTCAATGCAAATTTGTTGAGCTTAATGTACATAATACCGGGAGCCGCCCAGTAAGAAGCATCTATGCTGTTTATCGGAATCTTATCGCGTACGACTTCAAAGTACAATGGGGCAGGTTCTCCCCTTCGTAAAACGCTTAGTCCCACCCGTGAGCCCTTGGGTCCTCTCAGCAAATCATAAACCTGCTGATTGTTCAGATCCGGAGAGGATATTTCTTTGTCGTCCACGGCAATAATCCTGTCATCTGCCCTTATCCCCACACTTTCGGAAGGAGCCCCTGCAATAGGATTCACGACCACCAATGTGTCACGGATTATGGCAAATTCAATGCCTATCCCTTCAAAATTGCCTTCCAGGGGTTCGTTCATGGCTTTTACTTCATCTGCCGGAATATAAGTTGAATGCGGGTCCAGCTGATCTACCAGTGTCTTCATCATTCCGTCCACTACTTTTTCCCTGTTAATACTGTCCAGATAATATTGGCCTACATAAAACAACGCCTGACCCATTTTATTAACCTGTTGATTCAACCCGTCATCGGATACCTGCTGTGAAAATGCAGGCGGGTTTACCATAAACGTGAAAGCCAGTAACGGCACAATAAAGGGGATTTTTCTCATAATATGCAAATGTAACAAATAATACTTCCCCTTCCGGATTTTTTCTGCAGTTCGAATCATTTAGTAAATGCTTTTACTATATTTGCATTTACTATATTTGCATTTACTACCTAACCTAAGCGCTTTAAAAAGACCAGATCTTTATGAAAAAAATCATCCGGCCTGTTTTTGTTTTGTTTTTATTCTTCCTTATTGTTTATCCTGCAAAGGCCCAGGTATCAGAACTTGAAGAACGCACCTCCACCCTTGAGGGCATAGTGGCAAAACTTCCTAAAGTATCGGGATTTCTGAATTTACGATACCAATACGAGAATGACAAAAACTCTTTTGATATCCGTCGGGCAAGACTTGATTTCAAAGGCAATCTTGTCAAATGGCTCGATTACAGGCTGCAGGTAGACTTTGCATCCTCCCCCAAGATCATTGATGCTTACGTCAGACTGAAATTCAGTCCCATGTTTAACATCCAGGCAGGTCAGTTTAAACTGGCTTTTTCTCTTGAAAATCCATACGGACCACTGACATTGGAAACCATGGAGAATTCTCAGGTTATCAGTTACCTTTCGGGTATAAATGATCTTGCCGGAAGCAAGGGAGCCGGAAGGGACCTTGGAGTAGCCGTATACGGCGGCTTTTTTCAACAAGACGGGTACAACATTATTGATTACGTTGTAGGTCTGTACAACGGTACGGGCATTAATGTCAAAGACAACAACAAGCACAAGGATATTACGGGACGCCTTGAGATCCATCCCATCCGTCCGGTAACCCTTACGGCTTCCTATTACAACGGTAAAATCGGAGACGACGGGGATCTTAAACCCAGAACACGTTACGGATTCGGGGCCCGTTACGACGACGGTTCCATCCTGTTCAGGGGTGAATACCTGAAAGGAAAAACAGACCAAACGGACAGCGATGGCTTTTACTTGGTTGCCGGCTACAAATTTGCAGGCAAATTCCAGCCTTTACTGAAATACGATTTCATGCGTAAAGACCTTGCAAATGATAATTCCAGGCAGATAAACTACCTGGTGGGTTTTGATTACTGGCCTCATAAGATGTTCCGTCTCCAGGTAAACTATACTTACAGGACATTTATTGACCCGGAAAACAACAACGGATTGCTGGGAATAATGCTCACAGCTCGATTTTAAAGAAGATAACACACTTAAAACCTGATTCTTATGACAAAAGAAACCAAACAACCCTGGTGGAAACAATTCATGACCGAAGATTGGATCATTGTCATTGCTGCCGCCATCATCCTGGCTCTGGCTGTTATAGTTCCGGCTATTATGCCCAGGATGCCCAAAACCTTGTTTACATCCAAAGAGTGGCTGGATGCGGGATATATGTTCGTATTCCTGATGCTGGTGACCTACCTGACATCATTTATTATGAAAAAGCCGCTGAAAGGATTATTCCTGTCTTTCCTGGCAATATATGTACTGGCACTTCTTTCCAACGTTGTCGCAGCCATTCCCGCCGTTAAATCTACCGGACTGGAATCCGTATTTTTTGCCGTAATTTTCGGATTGATCATCAGCAATATCCTGGGCGTGCCCAAATGGCTTAAACCGGCTATCCAAAGTGAATTCTACATCAAGATAGGTATTATTACGCTGGGCTCTACCATCCTGTTCGGAGAAGTAATGAAAGCAGGGGCCTATGGACTGGCACAAGCATTGGTTGTGGTTCTTGTAGTCTGGAATTTTGCATTCTGGGTAGCACGAAAAATGAGAGTAGATGATGAAATGGCCACTATGCTGGCAAGCGGTGTTTCCATTTGCGGTGTTTCTGCTGCCATCGCCACATGCGGTGTAATCAAGGGAAACAATAAAAAACTTTCCACCGTCATATCTCTCGTACTGGTTATTGCCATCCCCATGATGTACCTGTTGCCCTGGCTTTCAGAACTGATGGGACTGTCCTCATCCGTAGCCGGTGCGTGGCTGGGAGGAACGATTGACACAACCGGTGCGGTAGCCGCTGCGGGTACCATGTTGGGAGAAGAAGCCGCACAAACCGCTATTATCGTAAAATCTTCCCAAAACGTGCTGCTGGGTATTGCCGCTTTCCTGATCGCTTTATACTGGACCTATAAAGGAAAAGAAGGACAGGAAAAACCTACCGCTAAACTTATCTGGGACCGTTTCCCGAAATTTGTGGTAGGATTTGTACTGGCATCCCTTGTATTCAGTATTTTCTTCAGTATTGAAGATGCCAAAATCGTAGGAAAAATCACCAAAGGATTCAGCAACTCCCTTTTTAGTATTGCCTTTGTTTGTATTGGTCTGGAAACGAGGTTTAAAGAAATCTTCTCCAAAGAAAACCGCCAGCCCCTGAAAGCATTCCTCACGGCACAGGGTGTGAATATTATAGTAACCCTGATTGTGGCTTACGTAATTTTTGGAGTTATTCAGCCTCTTTTAGGATAAAACGTCGCGGAACAGTGAAAGTACGGCCTTCCGTACTGAGTTCGGTATTGGGAAAAATTTCCCGGGCCTCGGCCAAAAAGGCCGGGGTTTCTTTATACCTGGACGAGAAGTGTCCAAGGAGCAACTGCCCTGCCCCTGCATCAAGTGCCGTTTGGGCAGCCTGACGAGCCGTGCTGTGAAGGTATTTTGCAGCTGCTTCGGCATCATGCTCCAAAAAAGTGGCTTCATGGAACAAAAGATCCACGCCTTTGATCCAGGAAGGTATTTCAGTCCGGGGAGCTGTATCTGTGCAATAAGCGACAGATCTGGGATAACTCTTGCGAACGGGTTTTTCCCTGAACAGATAACCGTATGCAGGAACACTGTGATTCAAAGGAAATGCATATACATCAGTCGTGTCCGTATCCAAAACAGGGGCAAGGCCGTCAGCTTCCACTTTCACATGAATGACAGGAAAGGAAGGTTCCCGTTCTCCAAGAAAATCAAAATAAAAAGCGATCATCTTTTCCAATCCCGCCGGTGCATGAATGTACAATGGACTTTTCCTGTTGAGCAAATGCATGGTGGAAAGCATTCCCGGTAAGCCAAAAACATGATCTCCGTGCAAATGGGTAATAAAAATGTGCTCTATAGATGCCATTGATATGCCCAGCTGCCGAAGTCTTAATTGAGTCCCTTCACCGCAATCGAGCAAAAATAACCGCCCACGTATGTTCAATACGTGAGCGGTAAAATAATTATCTCTTGTAGGAAGTGCCGAAGCACATCCAAGACTAGTCAGCGTTAGCGGCATTTTGTTCCATTTCCGATTTCAGGGCAGCCAAATCGGAAATATCTCCCAAAGTCGTTTTTTCCAAGTTGGCTTTCAATTTCTTGACAGCTTTCTGGGTGCTTTCAGGTTCGTTACCGGCATTTTCCCTTGCGACCGGTTCCTTTTTCACATCCTGTTCCCAGGTACGTGTGTGAGAAATACTTATACGCTTGCTGTTTTTATTGAATTCCAAGACTTTGAAAGGAAGCTTTTCTTCAATGGCAACAGCAGACCCGTCTTCTTTGGTCAGGTTTTTCTGACTTACAAAACATTCAATACCGTAAGGCAAGGTAACTGTAGCCCCTTTGTCCACAAAATTGGTAACGGTACCTTCGTGTACTGATCCGGGAGTAAATACCGTTTCGAAAACTTCCCAGGGATTTTCTTCCAATTGTTTGTGTCCCAGACGAAGTCTTCTGTTTTCCTGATCTACTTCCAATACAACTACTTCCAGATTTTCTCCGATTGAAGTAAATTCCGAAGGATGTTTCACTTTCTTGGACCACGAAAGATCACTGATATGAACCAATCCTTCCACACCTTCTTCCAATTCTACAAAAATCCCGAAATTGGTAAAATTCCTTACTACAGCATTATGTTTGGAATCAACGGGGTATTTTTCATTGATGGTTGCCCAGGGATCGGGTTTGAGTTGTTTGATACCCAGGGACATTTTTCTTTCCTCTTTATCTATAGTCAGCACCACGGCATCCACTTCCTGACCTACTTTCAGGAAATCCTGTGCACTGCGCAAATGTGAAGACCATGAAATTTCGGTCACGTGGATCAATCCTTCCACACCCGGCTGGATTTCAACAAAGGCTCCGTAATCGGCTATCACAACTACCCGTCCTTTAACGACGGTTCCTACGGTAATGTCATCCCCTAGGGAATCCCACGGATGAGGAGTCAGCTGTTTCAGACCCAGCGCAATACGTTTTTTGGTATCGTCAAAGTCCAAAATAACCACATTGATCTTCTGATCAAGCTGGACAATTTCTTCAGGATGGTTTATGCGGCCCCATGAGAGATCAGTAATATGAATCAGTCCGTCAACACCTCCCAGGTCAACAAATACACCGTAAGAAGTAATGTTCTTAACGGTTCCTTCAAGGATCTGGCCTTTTTCAAGTTTCCCGATGATATCGGCTTTCTGGGCTTCCAGTTCAGCTTCAATGAGGGCCTTGTGCGATACGACCACATTTCTGTATTCGTGATTAATCTTCACGATCTTGAATTCCATGGTTTTATCCACAAATATATCGTAATCACGTATAGGTTTCACGTCAATTTGCGAACCCGGTAAAAACGCTTCAATTCCGAATACATCCACTATCATACCGCCTTTTGTACGGCACTTGATGTATCCTTTGACGATTTCGTCTTTATCGTAAGCCTCGTTGATACGATCCCAGGAACGCAGGGAACGCGCTTTTTTATGTGATAAGATCAACTGTCCCTTCTTGTCTTCTGCCGTTTCAACATAAACATCCACCTTATCTCCTACTGCCAATTCCGGATTGTAACGGAATTCGTTGACAGAAATAACTCCTTCACTTTTAAAACCGATGTTTACAATGACCTCTCTTTTGTTTAGAGCAACAACGGTACCTTCTACGATCTCGTTTTCGATCACCTTGTTAAGTGTCTGAAGATACTGGTCCTCTATAACGTCTTTAGGAGTGTCATAAACGGTTTCCTTTTCAAAAGCATCCCAGTCAAACTGTTCAACAGGAACGGATGCGTTGCTGATTCTTTTTTTAGGTTGGGTTTCTTCTACGTTAAGATCTTCAGAATAATCTTCAACCTCTTCGTTTTTCCGGACAATGATTTCATCCGGTTCCTGATCTTCTTTCAGGCTCTTTTTAGGGGACAAATCTTTTTCTTTTGCCATTTTGTTTAATTTCAATAAGAATTAGAATGTTAGACATTATTTATAATCCCTTTACAAGGGGCTGCAAAAGTAATCGTTATTTTTTTAATTATCAAAAGAATGTAACTTTACCCGAATATTTTAGCCTTTTTTTACGTATGCATGAGAACAATTCCGGGATAAGATCATTCCCTAAAAATTACTGGACAGCAATCATAATGGAGTTCTTTGAACGGGGAGCCTACTACGGGGTTCTTTCCGTTTTATCTGTTTATTTGGTACTTACGGGAGATGAAGGAGGACTGGGATTTTCAAGGGAAGCCGCCGGGGCTATAATGGGAACGATCCCTCCCCTGCTTTATTTCCTTCCGATCTTTGCCGGAGCGTTGGCAGACAGATACGGTTTCCGGAACATGCTGATGGTAGCTTTTACCTTTCTGGCAACAGGGTATTTTCTTACGGGAATAACAGAATCTTACGGACTGGTATTTGCTTCACTCATCATCATGGCAATCGGAGCCGGACTCTTTAAGCCTGTCATTTCGGGCACCATTGCACACGCAACGAATGAAAAAAATTCCACATTGGGCTTCGGTATATTTTACTGGGCCATCAATCTGGGAGCTTTCCTCTTTCCGTTGATTCTGGTTCCTGTATTGAAAAGGCAGTCTTACACATATGTTTTCTGGATGGCTGCCGCCGCCGGAATTATACTCTTGCTCATCAATATCTTTTTTTACAAAGAACCCGCGCACCAAAGGTCAACCGAGTCCATGAGCAGCGTGTTCAAAGGAATGGCCCTTGTATTCAGGGATTGGAAGTTTATTGTCATGATCCTGATCTATTCGGGTTTCTGGATCATGTATTTTCAAATGTACGGAACTGTTTTGTGGTATGTTCACGACCAAATGGACATGGCTTCCGTGAATCATGCCGTAAATACTGCGTTGGAATGGATTACGGGAAGACCTGCCGGATGGAAATTTGATGTTGAACACGTCACGGTCCTGAATGCCGGGGTGATTATACTGCTGCAATTGTTTGTTTCCAGGATTGTAAACCGTTTTAAGGCTTTGCCTACAATCATTACCGGCATAGGATTGGGAACACTGGGTATGGGAATACTGGCCATTTCCGGAAATGCATGGGTGTTTATTATAGGTTGTATTGTTTTCACTTTTGGAGAAATGACTGCCCATCCGAAATTCAATTCATTTGTAGGACTCATAGCTCCTGCAGACAAGAAAGGTCTGTACATGGGCTATTCATTTTTCTGCAGTGTCATTGGAAGTTTTGTAGGCGGATTCATTGGCGCACCGTTGTATAATCATTTTATAGACGAACTGGGCAGGCCGGACATCTTATGGTTGATATTCAGCTGTATCGGACTGACCAGTGTTGTAGGTCTGGTTTTATTCAACCGGACTGTCATAAAAAAACAAATTTAGTTTCATGAATGTATCAGAAAGAATTCAGGCACTCAGGTCATTGATGCAGGAAGCCGGATGGGATGCAGTTGTCATATCCGGTACGGACCCTCACGGCAGTGAATACCTTCCCGAACGCTGGCAACAAAGAAAATGGATATCCGGATTTACCGGATCTTACGGGACTGTGGTTGTAACCCATAAACATGCCGGATTATGGACAGACACAAGGTATTTTATACAATCCCGCAAGGAACTGGAAGGAAGCGAATTTGTAATGCATCCTTTACGGGTTCCCGATGCCGTTGATTATCCCGAATGGATGGCAGCAAACCTCAAGCACGGTGCTGTTGTTGGCATTGACGGAGAATGCTTGACTTACCGGGAAACAGAACACTTGAAACAAGTACTTAAACCACTGAAAGCCGGCATAGAAAACCGTCCTTCCTTTTTAAACGCAATATGGAATGACAGACCGGGGCTTCCCTTGAATCCGGTTTTTATTTTGGAAGAAAAATACAGTGGAAAAAATACCGGGGAAAAACTCTTACGTCTTCGGTCACAGATCAAGGCACAGGAATGTACGCATATCCTTCTGAACAGTCTGGATCAGATTGCATGGCTGTTCAACATTCGTTGTCACGATATTCCATACAATCCCGTGGCTATTTCATATGCCCTGGCAGATGAAGAAAATGCCACTCTCTTTATCACTCCCGGAAAAATCAGCGACAATGTCAAACAGGTACTCCATGAACAGGGGGTGTCGGTAATGCCTTATGATTCCATTTCCGGCATTCTTAAATCCCTGCCTGCACAAACCCGGATAATGGCCGATGGAAACACCTTAAACTACAACGTTTTCCAAGAGATCCTGAAAACATGTGCCGTGCATGACGTGCCGTCACCCGTTATCCTGGACAAAGCCATCAAAAATACCGTTGAAACAGAAGGGTTCAGAAAGGCTTATCTGAATGACGGTATTGCCCTGGAACGTTTTTTCTTCTGGCTGGAGAAATCCCTGGAAAAAGACGTCGTTTTAACAGAAACAGATGTCTCAAAAAAACTTTCCTGGATGAGAACACTGGCAGACGGAGCCATGGGAGACAGCTTTCAATACATCTCTGCATACGGTCCCAATGCGTCTCTTCCCCACTATGCCCCGAATCCGGAAACGGCTCTTACTCTCTTGAAAAAAGGGTTGTACCTGATCGATTCAGGCGGTCACTATTTATACGGAACAACCGACACTACACGAACCGTTCCGTTAGGTACTTTAACACAGGAGGAACGTGAAGATTATACATTGGCTTTGAAAGGAATGATCGCTCTGAGCCGGGCAGTATTTCTCAAAGGAACCAAGGGAACGCACCTGGATATGCTGGTAAGAGATCCTTTATGGAGATACCGCAGGAACTACGGGCACGGGACCGGACACGGGACCGGACATTTTCTTTGTGTTCATGAAGGCCCTCAGGATATCAGGATGACATGGAGAGATCAGGATATTCTTCCGGGTATGGTAACATCTGACGAACCGGGCATTTACCGGGAAGGATCACACGGTGTGCGTCATGAAAATGTTTTGCTCTGCAAAATGTTAGAGGAAAATGAATTCGGGACATGGCTGGGATTTGAAACACTCACCTTATGTCACATTGATACTCTCCCGCTGATTGCCTCACTTATGGAGCCTTCAGAAATTGAATGGCTGAACAACTACAACAAGACGGTTTACGATAAACTGTCTCCACACCTGACATATGAAGAGTCTTCTTGGCTCAAAAAGAAAACCGCACCGGTAATCACATAACGGCTTAACCGCCAATAACCGTCTCTATACCAAGTGATTGTAGCTTAATAAGCAAGGAATCGGTACTCCCTTTTGCGGGAGTAGTAAAAGATTTTTGAAACGGGACTTTTCCGCTGATAATACGTTTTTGCTTATCGGATCCAAAACTGTGATAAGGCAATAAATGTATTCCTTTCAGATTTCCACAACTTCGCAATTCAATAATAAAACGGATCATTTCATCTATATCTGAACCATTGTCGTTGATTCCGTGTATAAGCGGGATCCTTATGATAAAAGAGACTCCGGACTGAGCCACATTGCGCAGATTTTTATGAATGACAGCATTGTCTACCCCCGTAAATTTCAGGTGTCTGGCAGGATTCATGATTTTCAGATCCGCCAGGAACAAGTCTGTGTTGGGAATCATTTCACTGACCACCCGGGGAGAAGCATATAAGGATGTATCCAGGGCAGTGTGAATCCCCCTTTCTTTGCATTTGCTGAGCAAACTTGCTAAAAAAGCCGGCTGTGCCAACGGTTCTCCTCCGGTAAACGTCACACCGCCACCTGAACGGTCAAAAAAAAGCTTCTCCCTGAGAATGATCTCCATAACCTGTTCGGTTAGCATGTATTTTCCGCAAATCTCCAGGGCCCCGGCAGGACAATTCCCGGGAATAGTCCTGTCTTCACAGGCATTGCATTCCAGACAACGGGATTTGTTGAAGATCAATTGCGGCCGGGGATCAATTCCTTCCGGATTGTGACACCATTGGCAGGACAATGGACACCCTTTGAAAAAAAGGCTCAGCCGGATGCCCGGACCATCGTGAATAGCATAGCGTTTTATGTCAAAAATACAACCCCTGACAGACATGTTATCAGATCTCCCGGTTCATGGTTCTGCAAATGATATCTTCCTGCAAGGCAGGTGCCAGGTGATTGAAGTAATCGCTGTATCCTGCCACACGAACCATCAGATCACGGTATAATTCAGGTTCTTTTTGAGCCTTACGAAGGGTTTGTGTATCCACGACGTTGAATTGTATGTGGTGCCCTCCGGACTCAAAATAACAACGGATCAGAGAGGCCAATTTTTCCAGGTCCCGGTCCGTTTTCATCATAGAGGGAGAAAAACGCTGATTAAGCAAAGTACCTCCGGACTTTTCCTGATCCAGCCGTGAAAGGGAACGTATAACGGCTGTCGGACCGTTTGTGTCTGCCCCGTGCGATGGAGAAGTTCCGTCAGATAATGAACGTCCGGCAATACGGCCGTTCGGCAAGGCTCCGGTGACTGACCCGAAATAAACATGACAAGTGGTAGAAAGCAAATCCATATGGAAAACCCCGCCGCGACTATTGGGTTTACCGTCTATGGCACGGAACATATCTTCATATAGCCTTACGGCCAGACTATCTGCATAATCGTCATCATTACCGAAAAACGGGGTCCTGTTGAGCAAAAACTGACGCATGGGTTCATGATCTTTGAAATTTTGGGATAACACTTGCAGCAATTCTTTCATAGACCACTTCCGGTCTTCATAAATATGTTTTTTTATTGCCGAGAGGGAATCCGTCACCGTTCCAAGCCCCGTGCACTGTATGTAGGATGTGTTGTACCTTGGTCCGCCGTCATAATAGTCTTTCCCCTTTTCTATACAATCATCCATCAAAACAGAAAGAAAAGGAGCGGGAGTCATTCGGGCCGTCAGCCGTTCAATATGGTGATTCACCCTGATTTTTGTGTCAATGACATGATTCAGCTGTTTAATGAATGCCTCGTAAAAAGTTTCAAAAGAATCAAACTGAACGGGATCTCCTGTTTCCGGGCAAATCTTTTTACCGGTCAGGGGGTCTATCCCGTTATTTAGGGTAATCTCCAGGATTTTAGCCACGTTCAGATATCCGGTCAACAAATAAGCTTCTTTACCGAAAGCACCTACTTCAATACAACCGCTGCAACCTCCTTCACGCGCATCCCTGATGGATTTTCCCTGCCTGGTCAATTCTTTGATGTACACATCGGGATTGAAAAGAGATGGATACCCGTAGCCTTTTCTTATTACCCGGCAACTTTCCAACACAAAACGATCGGGAGTGCAGGATGCGATATGTGCAGAAGCACCCGGTTGAAGAAGATGAAGTTCTCCCAGAGTTTCCAGCATGATATACGAAACCGGATTAACTGCATCGGTCCCGTCGGGTCTTACCCCGCCAATATTAATATTTGTAAAATCGTTATAGGTACCGCTTTCCCGGGCAGTAACCCCCACTTTGGGCGGCGCCGGATGGTTGTTGATCTTAATAAACAAGCATGCCATCAATTCCCTGGCCTCGGTTTGGGACAGGGTGCCGGATTCAAGTTCTTTCAGGAAAAAAGGTTCAAGATGCTGGTCCAGGTGTCCCGGATTCATGGCATCCCAGCCGTTCAGTTCCATGATGGTTCCCAGGTGGACAAACCAATACATCTGCAAGGCTTCCCGGTACGTGGCCGGTGCATTGGCGGGTACGCGCATGCAAACGTCAGCTATACCCTCCAATTCCCGGGCCCGCATTACATCCCCGCGAGCCATGCAATCCCCGGCCATTTCCCGGGCCAGGTCAGCATGTCTTTGGGCGAAAATCACCAATGCCTCACAGGCAATGTCCATGGCCTGCAGCATTTCTCTTTTACGGATGGATTCGGGATCTTCATCGCCTTCTAATGCCGAGAGGACTCCTGCTATCCTGCGTCGGAAATCTTTCATTCCGTATTTGTATATCTTACCGTCCAGTGCCGTATGACCCGGGGCCCTTTGCTCCGCAAATTCCGTAAACAGGCCGCTTTCATACATATCTTTCCAGTCGGTAGGCAAGACGGAAAAGATTTGTTCCCTTAATGTTTTTCCTTTCCAAAAGGGAATGATCTCCTCCTTATAGATGCGGATATCTTCTTCGGAAACAGCATAACGTTGACGCTCCCTGGTATTCAGGATCCGGAGATCCTGTTCGCTGTGACAAGTCAATTCAGGATATGTCGGTACGGCTTTGGGACCGGGTCCCCGCTCCCCTACTATCAATTCGAAGTCTCCTATATAAATGGACTGCTTTGTACATAATTCTTTAAAAGACAATGCCCTCAATACGGGAACGGGATATTTGCCTTCGTTTTTCCTGTAAAAATCCGTCAGGATCCGGGCTCTCTCAACACTTATAGAAGGTTCAGCCAAATACGAAGCTTCTCTTAAAAAAGCGATTCTTTCACTAAAAGCCAATCCGGGTTTCATTTGATCATTTTTCTTTTTTTGAACAACCATATGGACATAACAACGGTCAACAGCATCAGGAAAAGCAACACCGCGAAATCCCACCATTTGTGTTCGGAAATGATAGGCAACTTCACATTCATACCGTAAATACTGGCAATCAGAGTAGGAGGCATAAGCAACAGGGATACGAATGTAAAAACCCGCATCAATTTGTTCTGTTCCAGGTTAATAAGACCCAATGCCGTATTTTGCAGGTATTCCAGTCTTTCAAAACTGAAATTAGCATGATGTATCAGTGAATCCACGTCTTTGTTCAGCACCTCCAGTTTGGAATAAACATCCCTTGGAAATTTATCGCTTTTAAGAATACCCGATAAAACCCTTTGTTTATCCACGCCGTTGGCCCGGATCACCATAGTGTTCTCCTGCAGCTGATTCACATCCAGCAGAAAATTTTCACCCATGGACTCACCCAGATCAATACGTCTGGACAATTGAGAAATTTCTTTTGAAAGGATTTCTACCAGGTCTGCATCCACATCAATCCGGTTTTCCAGAATGCTCACCATGATATGATATCCGGTAGGAAACAACCTGTAATTGTTCAACAGTTTTCGCTGAACTTCGGATAATGTTCTTAAGGGAGTATGGCGCAAAGTAACCAGAATGCTCTCAGACAATATAAAAGAAACCGGTTCGGATGAATAATCGTCCGGACCCGGAATCAAAAAGTTTGTATTGGCAAATATGGTTGTCTCGGTTTCGAAATACCTGGAAGAAGATTCAATTTCTTCTGCCTGCGCCCTGCTTTGCAAGGTAGTATCCAGAAATTCTTCGGCCGCTCTTTTTTCTTCTCCCGTAGGATCGTGCAAATCAATCCATAAAACATCATCCAATCCCAGTTTATCCAGGATCTTTACTTCTGTGTCGCTTAAGATTTGTCCTTTTGATTTGTAAAAAATTTCGATCATGATACGAAGATTGAAAGGTTAAACATTCGATTGCAAACGTTTACCTTCTACTTCGCGGCTTTGATCTGACTTTATGAGCAATTCGCCAGCAGGCCCCTGAACTTCCTGTATGTTTTATACTTATATGCATACCCATGTTTTTAAAGTCCTTGCAAGCGAGGGATTATATGGTTATTTAACCGTCCGGCATTTGCTCTTAGAGAATAATTTTTGCAAATGTAACTTTTTTTTTCAAACAAACATCAGTTTGCCATTCCGGTTGATTTTTCGCGGAAGAGCCACATCCCGAAGAATGTAAGTAATCCGTTGACAATTAATATGGTGAATCCCAACCCGAAATCAAACCACGTTTTAAGTGCCAGATCCGTCAGATAGCACAGGACCGGTGACAACAAAGCTATATAAGGAGCTACCCGGTCACGAACACGGTATTTTGTCAAAATCCCAAAGAAGAAAAAGCCCAGCAACGGCCCGTAAGTATAAGCGGCCAGCAGGTATACCAGGTTTATTATGGCCTGGTTGTTTACCACGTACAAGATCAGTATTATCAAGAAAAAAAGCACGGCAAACGAGGCGTGCGTGATCTTGCGGATCCTGTCTTTCCTGGCCTGAGCCATATCATTCCTTTTGTTGAAACCCAGGAAATCAATGCAAAAAGATGTAGTTAAGGAGGTTAATGCCCCTCCGGCACTCGGATAGGAGGCAGAGATCAATCCTATGATGAAGAATAATCCCACACCCAATCCCAGGTACTGGGAAGCGATCACGGGAAAAAGCTTGTCAGTTTGTGCTTTGCTGAACACACCGGCAGCATCTGCCAAACCTATGCCTTCCATACCTCCCAGCCTTTGGCTTACGAAAATGGCCATCACGGCACCCAGGAACAGAAACAGGATATTTACCAATACCAGTGTGATACTGGTTGTGTAAATATTCTTTTGTGCCGATTCAATATTCTTACAGGACAGGTTCTTTTGCATCATCTCCTGGTCAAGCCCCGTCATTACAATGGTTATGAAAATCCCGCTGATAAACTGCTTAACAGCATTGTTTGACGCGCTCCAGTCCCAGTTGAACCATTTGGAATAATCGGTTGCCGTTACCGCTTTTGTCATTTCACCCAATGTCCAATCCATCCGGTTGGCAATACTAATCACCGTAAGGACTACAGCCAAAAGCATAAACGTTGTCTGTAACACATCGGTCCATATAATGGTTTTGACACCGCCTTTGAACGTATAGAGAAATATGAGGAACATAAAAACCGCAGCCACTATCCAGAACGGAACTGATCCCGGAGGCAGGAACGTATGCAAGACAAGCACAACCATAAAGATTCTCACGGCAGCACCCAAAACGCGCGACACCATAAAAACGGCCGCTCCCGTTTTATAAGTACTGAACCCAAACCGGCTTTCCAGATAAGAATAAATGGAAGTGACATTCATCTTGTAATACAGGGGCAACAGCACTTTTGCGATAACCACATAACCAATTACAAATCCCAGTACAAGGGGCATGTAGTAAAAATTCTCGTTCATTACGTTACCCGGTACCGAGATAAAGGTAACACCACTGATGGACGTCCCGATCATACCGTAAGCCACAATGGGCCACGGAGATTTTTTATTGCCCAGGAAATAGGAATTGCTGTCGGCCTTTCGTGAGGTGATCCACGACACAAGGAAAAGCAGGGCCGTATACACTGCAAAAGCCGTCAACAGCCAGGAAAGGGGAAATGTATGTTCCATAAGTAGGGAAATTGGTTATTCAGGTTTAAAGAGTTGTCTGTTTTCAATGGATCTTCCCAAAGTCAGTTCATCTGTATATTCCAATTGATCGCCAAAGCCTACGCCGCGGGCAATCGTCGTAATTTTCAATTGGTAATGGGACATCTTCTTGAAAAGGTAAAAACACGTGGTTTCTCCTTCCATAGTTGTACTTAAAGCCAGTATCACTTCCCTGACGTTCCCTTTTTGGAGTCTTTCCATCAAAGGTTCCACTGCCAGGTCGGCAGGACCTATTCCGTCAATGGGAGAAATGATCCCTCCCAATACGTGATATAGTCCTTTGTAACGGCCGGTATGTTCAATGCTCATGACGTCCCGGACATTTTCCACCACACAAATAATCCCTTTGTCCCTTTTGGGATCGGAGCATACCGGACAAAGAGGAGCATCCGATATCATACGGCATTCGGAACAATACACCACTTTATGACGCAAATCAGTAACGGCAGTTGCCAAATTATCCGCTTCTTCCATAGGCTGACGAAGCAAATATAAAGCCAGCCTAAGGGCAGATTTCGGTCCTATCCCGGGAAGCCGGGAAAAGGCATCAACGGCTTTTTGCAATAATTCCGAATTATAGCGGGGTTCAAACATTCTGATCTTTTTTGTAGGCTTCCACTGCCAGCCGAACCTTTCCGTATTTCATCAAAAGTGCATGTGCCTGATTGTAATCTTCAATACCGGTATCTTCCATGATCATTTTTGTACCCCTGTCAACCAGTTTGGCATTAGTCAGCTGCATATCCACCATTTTGTTGCCGGAAACACGACCCATCCGTATCATTACTGCAGTGGAAATCATGTTCAGGATCAGTTTCTGAGCCGTGCCGGATTTCATACGGGTAGATCCGGTAACAAACTCGGGACCGACCACCGCCACAATGGGTATCTCGGCTTCGTGTGTTACGGGCGAACCGGGGTTACATGTTATGCAGGCTGTCAGCAAACCGTGCCGGCGGGCGTTGCGCAAAGCACCAATGACGTAAGGAGTTGTTCCAGAAGCCGCAATTCCCACCAAAACGTCATTTACTCCAATATGGTAAGACAACAATTCCTCCCAGCCTGCTTCCATGCTGTCTTCTGCCTGTTCCACCGCCCTTCGGATAGCCGTATCTCCTCCGGCTATTAAGCCGATTACCAGGTCATAGGGTGCCCCGAAGGTAGGCGGAATCTCGGATGCATCAAGTATTCCAAGCCTTCCGCTTGTCCCCGCACCTATATAAAACAGCCTGCCACCTTCTTTCATTCGGGGGACTATGCCTTCTACCAGTTTTTCAATATCCGGTATGCAAGGTTTCACTGCCTGCGGAACCGTATGGTCTTCCCGGTTAATATTCTCCAACAATTCCCTAACGGGCATTTTTTCCAGGCGATCGTACCGGGACGCCTGTTCAGTAATATTCTGTATCATTTCTGTTTACTGATCAAATCCTTGTGATAAGTTACCAATCCTTCCACAGGTGTACGTACAATTTTCCCGATTCTCATTCCGTTACGGGCTGCGGCAGCTTCAACATGTTCCTTGAAATAAAAGGCGACCGATCCCACAATATTTACGGGATACGTTTTGTAATCGTAATGTATGATGTTGCGCAAAAAGAACTCATCAAAAGCTTTCGCCAGAAAATCCTGTACGTAAGGATGGGTCTGATGTTCTCCCAGGAATAAGGTAAACGATGCCAGGAATCTGTTTGGCATGGGTTGCCTGTATACTTTCTCAATAATATCCAAAAGACCCAGTTTGTATTGTTTCTCAAACGCTTCGCGCAAGTCTTCGGGCAACATCCTTTTTAAGTAATCCGAGATGAATTTTTTGCCGAGTACCGCACCGCCGCCTTCATCTCCCAATATGTACCCGCATGCCGGTACGTTGTCAGCAATTTTCTCCCCGTCGTAGAAACACGTATTGGCTCCCGTTCCCAGAATGGCCACAATTCCTTTTTCATGGCCGCATACACATCTGGCTGCAGCTAAAAGATCCGAGTTTGCCTCCACTTCACATCCCGGAAACACCCTCTTGAAACAACGGGTGAGGATATCGATCTTATCTTTTCCGGCTACCCCGGCTCCATAAAAGAACACCTGTTCCACATTCCCCTTGATACCCGGTCTCAAACTATTTTCCAGAGTCTGGTATATGTCTTCTTCAGACACAAAAAAAGGATTGATCCCAATGGTTTGTATGGCCTGGACCGTACCGTCCTTATGAAGAATTCTCCAGGCTACTTTTGTGGATCCGCTGTCTGCAATTATTATCATGTTACCCTTCTTTAATGAGGGTACAAATTTAGATAAATTGGCAAACAAATTGCTACCTTTGTAAGATAAACGAGCAATTTTGATGATCACTGAAGAATTCCTGAATCCTGAAAGCATTGTTGTCGTTGGAGGTTCCGATGACTTCCAGAAACCCGGAGGCAAAGTATTAAAAAATTTAAAAGATACCGGTTATCCGGGCAAGCTCTATGTTGTCAATCCCAAAGCCGATAATATTCAGGGATTGCCCTCCTACCGCCGGGTGGAGGATGTTCCTCAGGCAGACGTAGCCATACTGGCTATTCCGGCTGCCTATTGCCTGCAGACCGTAGAAGTGCTTTGTTCTGCAAAACACACCAAAGGGATTATAATTTTTTCCGCAGGCTTTTCGGAAGAAAGTCCTGAAGGGGCACAAATTGAAAAGAAAATTCGCCAGGTGGCAGATCAATACCATGCTACGCTCATAGGTCCCAACTGTGTGGGGTACATGAACGAGCATTATGCCGGCGTTTTTACTTCCCCCATTCCCCGTTTTGTTCCGGACAGCATAGACCTGATATCGGGATCGGGGGCTACGGCACTCTTCATAATTGACGCAGCCGTACAACTGGGCATTCCCTTTGCCAATGTTTTCTCTGTAGGCAACTCGGCGCAGATAGGTGTAGAGGAAGTTTTGGAATTTTTGGATCAGAGTTATGTTCCAGGACAAAGTGCCCCCGTAAAACTGATCTATGCGGAAAGCATTAAAAAGCCGCTCAAATTATGGAAGCATGCCGCTTCCCTGTACCGAAAAGGAGCCAGGATCGCTGCCATAAAAGCAGGATCTTCAGAAGCAGGAAGCCGCGCCGCATCTTCCCATACCGGTGCTTTGGCAAGTCCGGATACTGCCGTTAACGCACTGTTTGAAAAAGCCGGGATCATACGTTGCAACGGCAGGAACCAACTTCTGACCGTAGCATGCATCTTATTAAAAGGCACTCCAAAAGGGAAAAACATGTGTATCATTACCCACGCAGGCGGACCGGCCGTAATGCTTACAGATGTACTTTCGGAAAACAAGATAAATGTTCCGCCCATAGACAGCACTAAAGGGAAAAAATTACTGGAAAAACTGTTTCCCGGATCTTCGGCGGCCAATCCCATAGATTTTTTGGCTACCGGTACGGCAAAACAACTGGGAGATATTATTGATTTTGTGGAACACGACTGTCCCGAAATGGACGGGATGGCTGTTATATTCGGTTCACCCGGATTAACTCCCGTATTTGACGTATACGATCTGCTGGACAAAAAAATGTCTGAATGTACCAAACCCGTATATCCGATATTTCCTTCAGCTCTGAATGTCCGGGAAGAAATCCTGGAGTTTCAGAAAAAAGGAAGGCTCTATTTCCCCGACGAAGTTGTTTTTGGATCCGCCCTAGCCAGGGTACTGAACACTTCCGCCCCGGTTCCTGAAGAAGTCCACTTTCCCCCGATGGATCAAAAAACCATCCGTAATATTATCGACAATGCCCCGCAAGGGTATCTTCCTCCTCACATGGTAAGCGCACTGCTGGATGCTGCGGGGATTCCGCGCGCGAAGGAAGCCACCGCAAACAATGAAAAAGACTTGATAAAAGCAGCGGAATTGGTTGGGTTTCCACTGGTAATGAAAGTGGTAGGGCCCGTTCA
>Ga0265294_10000262_pt1 | contig 68938 bp, 77 predicted proteins | sample MunlanPumphouse3_FD_192504 | JGI IMG/M metagenome (GOLD analysis project Ga0265294, IMG submission 192504) | Groundwater microbial communities from a municipal landfill in Southern Ontario, Canada - Pumphouse #3 | ecosystem: Environmental > Aquatic > Deep subsurface > Groundwater | place... | reverse complement strand
AAGATCATATAAAGGAAGATAAAATGGTTAATGAAACTCAAGGACTAATAGCATTAGGAACATTTACTACAATTGTAGCTTTAATTCCAATATTAATGAATATCTTTATGAAAGCTCCAAAGAAAAAAACAAAGAAATGAGTTGCTATTCTTTGAATATCAATACGAATTAAGTCTTCAAGATAATTAATTCTTGAAATCTCATCGTACTTAACCCACAACTTAGAAGTAAACGAGAATTAATAGAAAAATTCATCAATTAAAATCTAGTAAAAATTGATAACAGTGAAATATACGAAAGTCAAATAATTTTTTCGACACATATGTCGGAAAATCATATCTCTATTTTCGTACGAATTTTTATCTATAAGTTTATTTGATAATTTAGAAACATATATAGAAATTATTTTTTAAAATAAACCTTTTCCATTTGTTGGAACGTAACCCATCTTCTTATATCCTCTTTGTCTTTTGTGAAAACTTGATCTTAATATTGGAGTATTTTCATCAAAAAAATCAATTGCTACACAATCTTGTCCATTCCTTCCAATTCTTCCAAGATATTGAACTATTCTTCCCCAATATGAAATAGGCATAGCAAGAACAATAGCATCAAGATGAGAAAAATCTATTCCCTCGCCAATAAAAGAACTAGTGGATAAAATAATTGAAGAACTGTTTGCTTCTTTTAAAAACTCTTTTTTCATTTTTGATTTTAACCCACCATGTATAAGAGTTGATTTTATCTTTTTTGCATCTAATAGATGATATAAAATATTTAAATGCTCAATTCTTTCGCTAAGTACTAAAATATTTCTATCTTTTAATTTTTCAATTTCAGATATTATGAGATTATTTCTATCAAAATTTTCAACCATTTCATTTAAAATTAGTGAAAAATCATTACTTAATGCTTCAAATGTAGAAATAACTGTTTTTAATGTATGTACTTTTTTAATCTCTTTTTTAGATTCATAAGCAATTTCTCCACATTGCATAAACATAATTGGATGCATTCCATCTTGCCTTGCAGGTGTTGCACTAAGTCCTAAAATAAATTTACCTTTAAATCTTTTAAGAGGAACTTCAAATGAAACAGCTGGAATATGATGAACTTCATCAATAATAATTTGAGAATACTCTTCAATTAGTTCAGGTTTATTTTTTAGTGATTGCAAGGTGGCTATATCTAGACTTGAATTTAGTTTTTTCTTTCCATTTCCTAGTTTTCCTATGGTTTTAATATCAATCTGAAAATACTCACAAAGTCGCTCAATCCATTGATCAAGTAAATTGCTTTTATTTACCAAAATTAATGTGTTAACTTTTCTTTTTTCAATTACTGCAGCTGCAATAGCAGTCTTACCAAATCCTGGAGGTGCAATTAAAATTGAATAATCTTGAACGAGTATTTTTCCTAAAGCTAGTTTTTGTTCATCTTTTAAAGTAAGTGTGAAATTTAATTTATTAATAGATTTTATAAATCGCTTGTCTTCAATAGTAAGCTGTGCTTTATTAGAATTAAAAAGATTAATGATTTTTTGAGTAAGTCCTCTTGGAACAATAATGTATTTTTCATTTATATCAAAGGATGTAATTATTCTTGGAGTATTAAACGTTGATTTTCGTAAATTTTGCAATACAAAAAACTCTGGATTTGAAAAGCTTGAGAGTCTTTGAAGTTTGTTTAATACTTCTTTTGAGAGATTTTGTTTTTCAATATATAAAGCATCATATAAAATTGCTTTTGTTATTTTTGGAAATACTAAAGGCTTTTCTTGTTTTATTTCCCAAGGCATTAAGGTTTCATCATAGTTTGAATTTAGTAAATGCTCTTTTAAAATTGCTGATACTTGATAAAATGATATTTTTGAAAGATTTTGTAATATCTCCCATTGATTCTCAAAGTGTTGCATAGTATTAATGTCTATAAAAACCGTTTTATTTTCACATCTTGAGCCGTAGTGCAAAGGAAGTGCTACTAAATTCCCTAATGCATCAGGAGCTACAAAATCTTGATTTGGAAACATTCTATCATAGCTTGTCATATCAATCTCACTACTTGAATCCATAGCTTTTGTAATAATTATATCACCTAATTTTCTGGCATCTTTTGCTTTGATTGGTAACTCAAAGAAGTACCAAATATGTATACCATTTCCTGATTTAGAAAGTTCAAAAAGTGGTTTTAATCCAAGACTTAATGATATTTTATTTATAGCTCTTGAATCTTCAATAAAACTTGCCTTATCTAAATCTATCACTAAAAATTTTGCCATATTTTGATTTACTACAACATAAGTACCAAGTCTAATTTTTCCTTGAAGATGTTGTTGAATAATCTCATTTGAAATTGGAATATAATCACTTCCTTTAAAAGTATAAGTTGAAGGAGAATATCCTTTCTTTAAACCATCTTTACTAATCCAATATTTCGCAAAAACATCATATCTACCAATAAAAAGAGATTTAAAAAGCTCTATCTTTTGTTCTTTTGAAAAAGGTGATAACTTTTCTATCTCTCTTTTTGTTTTTAAAATCTCATTATCTAAATTAATTCTTTCTGATTCTAAATATTTTAGTTTTTCTCTAAGTTCAAAAAGATTCATTCAAATTTATTTTACTTTGATATTTTCAATTACAGCTTCAAAAAACTCTTTTGACCAAAGTTCAATTTCTCTCATATCTTTTATAAAAGGTTGTACATCATTTTTTGCTTTTTCAACATCAAGAGTTTCTACCCTTTCTAGTAATAACTCTTTTATATTCTCTTTTGTAAGATTTTCTGGAATTTTTATCTCATGAGACTCTAAATATTTACAACTTTGAGATAATCTCGCTTTTAAATGAATAGAATCAAGTTCCACACTGTTTGCAATATACCAAATTAAATCATACCAATCTCTTCCTTTTGGTCTTGTGCTCCAAGCTCGACATAAAATAGCATGCATTTTACCAGCATATAAAGAATCTAATGTGAAAGCATTTATAGAAAATGGTCTTGGTGTTAATCTAATAATATTTTGTGTTTGAAAATTTAAAGGTGGATTTGTATCAACTTCTAATTTAATTTTTACTGTTTGATCTTTATGAATTTTATTTGTTATATCTTTCGGAGTATTTATATTTAACAGATGTTCAATTGTATTTCCTTTTACAAAAGCAGAAGCTATTGCACTATTTGAACTCTTATCTTTAATTTCTATAGTTATATCAAATCCAAATGATTTTAAAGTATCAATAATAGCTTCTTGAAATGGTTTTAAATCAAAATTTGGGTTTACTTCAAGAAGTGAGAAATCTAAATCTTCAGAAAATCTTGGAAGATTGTGTAAAATTCTCAAAGCAGTTCCTCCATAAAAAGCAGCATGTTTGAAAAATCCTGCATCATAAAGTCCAAGGAGTACTATCTCTTGTAGTATCTCTCTTAAAGCATCGTAACTACTATTTGAATTTGTTAAATCATATTTTTCTAACATTTTTAAAAGTGCTGGATGAGTCATATTTTACCTTTTTTTACCAATATGGCTAATGTTTTTAAATTTCTTGATTTATATGCTTTTGCAATTATCTCTATAAGTTCATAATTTAAAGGTTTTGTGATATCAAGTCTTAAATCATATTTTAAATATTCACTCATTGAAGTTTGAGTTAAAGTTCCAATGCCTCTATCATATTTTATTTTATCACACAGTGCTTTTTCAGGGGTTGCTATAAATTTTCCACCTTCAATATCATCATAAATCCAATCAACGCCTAAAGAGTAAGCTTCAATACTTACTTTTTTATAGCTAAATCTTCCTATTGGTGTTTCAAAAAGTTTTTCGTTTTTACTTGTAGCGGATGTAATTTCACTAACTCGCTCAGGTATCATTCCATAAAAACTTAGTGCATAATCAAAAGATACATAAGAAGGAGTATATAAACTGTTTGCAACACTTATTAAATCAATTGGTTTTGTTTGATATGGTTTAGAAAATGTATAAAAGCCTTTTTTTAATCTTATTAAATCACCATTTCTAATAAGATTTGATATCTTTTCATTTACATTACTAAATGATTTTTCAAGTATTGAAGATACCATCTCATGTGAAAATACACTCAATGGCAAAGCATTTTTTAGTTCTATTGTTTGCATAAGTATAATTTTATCATAAAACTATAAAAAATGCATTATATTATATAGATAATCCATATTATACATTTTAAATATATGAAATAATGATTATCTTTTTAAAAAATATATGTTTTATAGAATAAATATTATTAAATAAAAATTTAAACCTAATTATCTAAATGTTAAGCTTCATGCATTTCTAGCATAAAATTTATTTTTTCATAAATTTCTTCAGCTTCTTTATCATTTATTTGATTATTATCAATTGATTTTAAGATAGTTTGAAGTTCTTCTAAAAAATATTCCATATCTTTTTTTGCCTCTAAATCATCTTCACTTGAGTTATTGTTTTTTATAATTTCATCTAATTCATTTAAAAAAGCTTTAGATTCTGGAATCATTATCTTTTCAATAATATCTTTTAGTTTCATTTGTATAGAAATCAAATATTGTCCTTAATTTTTAAAGTTTCGTATTGTACAAAATAAATCTTATAAAAAGTACTCATATAACTTATATTTAGTTTATATAAAATATTTAAAAATTATGAAGTTACAATTTTTTTGTATAAATTATAGCTGAGCATAAACATGGAGGATTCCCACAAGCTGTACAATCAAAGTTAAATTTAATACTATCTTCTTTCCAAAACTCTTCAATTATAAACTCTTCTTTGAATCCTTCTTTTATAGCTAATTTTTTAATATTAACTTGGTCTTTATTTATCCAACCAGCCATTATTGCAAATCCTATTTTATTTTCTCTTAATTTAGAAAGTGTATTTTTAAGTAGTAAAGTTCCAATACCATAACCTGAATAATCTTCATTAACAGCAATTGAATCAATATATCCTATTTTTTCATATTCTTGATCTAATTGTAATTTTTTATCTCTTATAATTTTTTTTAAATAATCTAAATCTATAAATTTTGTAGTTGCATAAGCAACTATTTCTTCATCTATTTTTGCACATAAATTTATATCATTGTCCAATATGTCTTCATTAACAAATGAACTTCCTAATGTTTTAGAAGCTATTTGTGAAACTTCACATAACATTGATTTATCCATTTTAACTATATGTATATTTTTATTATCCATTTTATTTGTATTAATATTTTTCATTCTAATTGTCTTATTAGGAATTTTTTAACCTAAAGCTTATTTTTTCAAACTTCTTTCATAATCATACTTACCAATAGCTAATATTGTTCCTAAAACTAAAACTGTAATTGTAATTACTTCTAACACTTTTTAATCCTTATTTTGATTTGTTGAATTTTGTTTTCTTTGTTTCATCTCTTCTAATAATAGTTGAACGACTTGTTTTTTTACTTTATCATATTTTATAGATTGACTATAATGCTTTAAAAAAGGCTCTACCCATGTTGGAACTTGTATTATTTTACCATTAGCCATACAACCCCAATTATTTAGGGTTGAGTAAGGTACGTGTGCAATCTCTGCAAAATCTTTTTGTGTAAGATTTAATTCCTTTAATCTAACACAAAACTCTTCTTTTGTCATTTTATATTCTCTTTATATACTAATTTAGAGCATATTATAGCATTAAATTAACTATTTTAGCTTGTAGGTATTGCTTTAATACCTAATTTAGATTATAATACAACTATTAAATTCCTATTTTGGATAAGTAAATCATAAGGAGAATCTATGGAGAATCAAGAATATTTAGCAGATGATTGTAAAAAAGATAAAGAACTATTTAATTCTTATGTTAGAGCTTTAATTGTTCTTATTATTTTTCTTATTTTTATAGCAGTAGTTTTTTATGTTGCTCAAGAGGAGAGAAAAGAAATTTATATTGCTTTTGAAAATGGAGAAGAAATTATATGTGATAACTTTATTGTTTCTAAAAAACTAGGGTTCAAATTTGATAAAAACAATAAATATAGAATTAGTGATGATAAAAATTCATTTATTTTATATAACTGTATATCTAAAAAAACAGAGTAAAAAATATAAAAGGAAGTATATGTGGTATTGCAAATGAATCAAAATAGATTAGATAAATACAGTAAAACAAATGAAAAAATAGTTCCTTGGACACTATTTATAATATTTTTAATTTCAATTCCAATTCTATATATACTTTCGATTGAAAAAGTTCGATTTGATATTACAAATGATTTTAATAGTAATAAAACTATTATTTGTAAAGTACATGATATAAAAATAGAAGTCTCAAAAGCTGATGGCTGGATAATTGATGATAGTTATAAATTTGTTAAAGGTCCAACAAGACTAATAATTTCTAGATGTGAAACTAAGGAGTAAAAATATGATACCAAGAGGATTTTTCTATAAATATATGTTTTTATTCTTAATATGCTTTTTAAAAGGTAAATTATTACTATGGGTATTTATTTTTTATGTAGCAACTGCATTTTACTATAATTCAAATGATGGAACTGTTTTAGTAAGCTTTATGGCAATACTTTTCTTTCTTATAGGTATTAAATTTTATTTAGAGGATAATTTTAAAGAAGAGCTTTATAGATATAAAAAATATTTAGTACTAAAAAGAAAAAGAGCTAATAAAATTAAAGTGTAAATAAATAAAATGATTCTTCTATGCAAATAACAGTAATAATATTTTTAACTCTAATTACTCTATTTGAGTTAAAAATTTATAAATCAAATATTAAAAGCTTAAAAAGCTATGTAGGTTATTATAAATTCATCAAAATTAATAAAAATATAAAATTTAAAAAGGATGAAAAAATATCAATAATAAACTCAATAAATAAAATAGTAAAAACTAGTTCAAACTCATTTATAGTTTCAATTGTTATATTGATTTTTATACTATATTTAAATATAAGTGGTATAGTAAATATACTTTTAATTTTACTATTTATACTTTCAATATTAAAATATATAAAAATAAAAAAATATGGTAATTATGTTTATAAATACTATAAAAATCAACTTTAAGGATAAATATTAATAAATTTAGCCATAAATTATTCCATCAAGCATATTTAGGTTCATTTATTACTTTATTATAGTTTATTTTTAAATCTTCATAATATGGTAATTTTTTTAAAAGATAATATTTTCCATCTTCTGAAGTATTTGGGTTTGAAATGTCCTTTTTTAATTGAAATAGAGTTTTGTCAATAAAGCTTCCATAATCATAAATCTTCCAGTTTTTAAGCTCTTGAATTATATTTGTTAAAATTTCATCTTTATTTGGAAAATCTTTATACTTCTCTTTTTCAAAAGTAATTCTCTCTGCTATCTCATCTTCTATGGATTTTTCAAAAGGAAGTCGTATTTTATTGTATCCTAAGTCACTTTTTATATTAAGTGAAAAAAGAGTCCTATCACTTTCATTTTCAATATTTTTTAGAGTTTCAAATAAAGACTTGTTAAAGTTCTCATCATTTGAAATATTTGCTTTATGAAAAATATCAAAACCTTTTATAAAAAAAGTTCCACTATCTAAGTTTTTAAATAGCTGATTAAGTTTTGCCATCTGTTCATAGCTTATATTTTTTGCTTCACTTGTTGAAATCTCATCATCTTCTAGAATAGCTCTAAATAACTCTTCATCTTCTTTTGACAAAGATGAAAAACCACCGCTTTTATCTATAAATTTTATTAAATCTTTAGTTAGCATAGTTGCATTTTCTTTTACTGATTTTGTATCTACTACAAAACTACTATAAGCATTATCATATTTTGCTCTTTGTGTTGTATTATATTCATAAGTTTGAGTTTGGCTATTTCCTATGTGCATATATTTCCCCTAATTTAAATATTTATTCAAAACTACTTGATTTTAAATTCAAGCATAATATGGCTCTTTTGTAGCTTTATTAAAATTATCTTGAAAAGTTTTATAAAAATCAACTATTCCTTGGTACTGATTTTGTACACTATTTTCTGCATTTGAAGATTTTGCTTTTGTTAGATTCTTCTCAAAACTTGCAATCGCACTATTTATAAATGCATCAAAATCCACACTTGTAGCTTGATTTTTATTTAGTAGATAACTTCCATTTCCAGATCTTCCATCTTTCATAAAAGTTGGGCTTATATCTTCTCCTTGTGCAAATCCTTGAAAATTCATTTGAAATTCAAAAGATAATAATCCAGTTTTTTCTGGTGGTTGTATACTTTGAATAGTTTCATAATATGCTTTGTCAATACTACTATTTCCACTAAAGTTTAAAGCTCTTTTTAAATCTATAAATTTACCAAATTTCTTATCATTTATTTTTCCATCATCGCTTAATTCTTTAACTCTTTTATCTATAGATTCTTGATTTACTTTTGCCTCTTCAAAAGGTATTTGCATTAAATCATCTGCTGAATATTTACTATAATCAACTTTTTGTGCTTCTTTATAATAAGTCTCTTTTGTTCCTTTTACCTCTTGTGTTTGATATACACTTGTTGCTTTACCTATTTCCATTTTTTACCCCTTGTATAATAATGTTTTATTTTATTAGTATTAAAGTTAAATAAAGTTTAAAAGATTATAATTAAACTAATATTAAGAAAAGTTAGTAATAAAGAAGGGGATTCTTATGAATATAAATACTAATATACAATCGTTTAGCTCACAAAGTGGAATAAAAGTAACACAAAATGGAAATACTAATCAAAGTATAGATAAAAGCAAAAATAGTGAAGCTGTAAATATAAATATAGACTCAAAGACACTAGATACTTTAAATCTATTATCATCTTTGAAGGAAGAAACTATTTTAAAAGCTAGATTAAATGGATATGTTAATACTGAAGCAAAACTAGCTAGGGAGAGATTAGAAGAAGTTTACTCAAAAGCAACAAAAGAGAATAAACAATTTGCAAATCCAGAGCAACATATTAGTGATAAATATTACTCACAAGCTTCTCCATACTATATAGAAGGTTTAAGTAGAATGGAAAGGGAAATTGCATACAACCACGAAATGGATTATTTAAAAAATAATAAACTAACTAAAATTAATTACATAGACCCAAATCTAAAAGATTTAACTTCAATTCATGGTTATATAGAGGAATTAGAAGAAAAGAAATTTAATAGAGAAGCTGTAAATACTCAATTTCAACAACTTTTAGATAAATACAGTATCTCTATTCCAAAAGATACAAACTTAACTTTTACTATTGACCCTTATGATTACAAAGTAAGTGTTAGCGGAATTGATGATAAAAATCTATCTAGTTTGATAGAAGATGTTTTAAATACAGCAAGTAACTCTAAAGAGTTATTTTCTCATATATACAATAGTACTTTAGATAATAATTCTCAAGTAAGCAAAGAAAAATCTGATAAAAAAACACTATTTCATGAAATAAAAAATAGAACTGGATATGACCTAAGAGATTTAGAAAATATAGATGGTAAATTTTTAACACAAGATGGAACAGATATTTTAGAATTATATAAAACAGGTGTAATAAATAGTAAAAATATTCCCGAAGAGTATAAAGGAATGGTTTTTGAGCTATATAGTGGAAAATTAACAGAATTAGCAATAAAAGGCTTTGAAAATATAGAAGATTTAAATTTATCAATAGATTATAAAAACGGAAGTTTTTATGATGTAGGACAGAGTGAAAATTTTGGAACAGGAAAAACAAAATGGATAGATGAACTAAAAGCTTCAAAATCACAAACGTTTGGAGAAGCTTTTAAAGATTATAGAAAAGATATAGTTTATGGTGAAAATAGTCAAGATATTATCAAAGATGCACTAAATCTAAAAGAGTTTAGTTTTAAAGGAATAAAATCTGATGCAGATAGTTTACTTGAAAAATATGGCTCAAAAGATATGGAACTAATCAAACTTTTACTTATGCAAAAATATCTTATGGGGAAAGAGGATAGTGAGTCAGATAAAGAGTTTTATAAACTTTTAAAAGAGTGGGAAGAGAGTAAAAATCAAGAGTAGGGATATTTGACTATAAATTGATTAAATAAAATAACAAGGGATTTTTATGAATATAAATACTAATATACAATCGTTTAGCTCACAAAGTGGAATAAAAGTAACACAAAATGGAAATTCTAATCAAAGTATAGATAAAAATAAAAATAGTGAAGCTGTAAATATAAATATAGACTCAAAAACACTAGATACTTTAAATCTATTATCATCTTTAGGTGAAGAAACTTTTATTAAAAGCTACAATAACTTTATAAGTGATGAGAGAAGAGCTATTAGAAATAGACTAGAAGAAGTTTACTCAAAAGCAACAAAAGAGAATAAACAATTTGCAAATCCAGAGCAACATATTAGTGATAAATATTACTCACAAGCTTCACCATATTATATAGAAGGATTAAGTAGAGTAGAGAGAGAAGTAGCTCATAGACATGAAAGTGATTATTTAAAATATGGAAAGTTAAGAAATATAAGTGCTATAGACCCAAATTTAAAGGATTTGAATTCAATAAATGGAATAGTAGATAGTGTAGAAAAAAGAGCATTTGATAGAGATATGGTTAATGAACAGTTCCAACAACTTTTAAATAAATATGGTATTTCTATTCCTAAAGATAGTAATCTTAAATTTACAATTGAACCTTATGATTATAAAGTAACTGTTAGTGGACTTGATGATAAAAATCTATCTAGTTTAATAGAAGATGTTTTAAACACAGGAGATAACTCAAAAGAATTATTTAGACATATTTCATATAGTCGTTCAAGCTATTTAGATGATTCAACTCAGTTTGATAAAGATAAATCAATGAAATATGGAATATTTCATAATGTAAAAGAGCTAACTGGATATGACCTAAGAGAGTTGGAAAATGTAGATGGTAAGTTTTTAACAAAAGATGGAACAGATGTTATAGAGTTATTAAGAATTGGTGTTATGAATAGTAAACATATTTCTGAAGAGTATAAGGGTGTTGCCTTTGATAGTTATAGTGCCGATTTATCAGAAGTTGCAAAAAAAGGTTTTGAAAATATAGAAGATTTAGATTTATCAATAGATTACAAAAATAGCTCTTTTCATGATGTTGGACAGAGTGAAACATATGGAGTTGGTAAAAGAGATTGGATATATGAATTAAAAGCTTCAAAGACTCAAACTTTAGGCGAAGCTTTTAAAGAATATAGAAAAGATATAGTTTATGGTGAAAATAGTCAAGATATTATCAAAGATGCACTAAATCTAAAAGAGTTTAGCTTTAAAGGAATAAAATCTGAAGCAGATAGTTTATTTGAAAAATATGGCTCAAAAGATATGGAATTAATCAAACTTTTACTTATGCAAAAATATCTTATGGGTAAAGATGATAGTGAAGCTAATAAAGAGTTTTATAAACTTTTAAAAGAGTGGGAAGAGAGTAAAAATCAAGAGTAGGGATATTTGACTTTATAATAAATAAAAAAATATGCTAAATGTGTTTATAATTACTATAAAAATCAACTTTAAGGATAAAACTTGAAAAATTATATACTCATAATACTATTTTTAATCATTCCATCAATAATACTATTTTTTAGTAATATAAATGACTCAAAGCAAGCAGCTATATTTTTATTTATTGGTGGATTAGTTGTAAGCTTTTTAAATTATAAAAAAGATAAAGATGAAAGAGTCATTAGATTTTTAAATAAATGGTTATGAATATATCCAAAAAAATTTATAATTTTCTATTTTTGTTCAATAATATCGTTAATATCAATTTTTAAGAACTTGGATATTCTAACAATATGTAATAAATTAAAATGTTTACCATTTTTATTATTTTCACAATCACAATAAAAACTAACAGAATTAAAACCTATATTTGCTGAAAAATCTAACTGTGTATATTTATATTTTTGTCTGAGAGTTTTAACATTTTTTGAAATCTTTTTATAGAACTCTTCAGAGTCTTCTACAAATTCAACTAAATCATTATTTTTCAATATTTTTCACCTATTGGTTAATTATTTTCTAAAGTTTAATAAGTTAGTATCTTTTAATCATTCATCTATAGGTGAATAAACAATAAATAAAAGGGAAAAAATGAGAAAAGTTTTATTATTAAGTTCAAGTGTTGCATTAGCAACTTTACTGTTTACAGGTTGTGGTATAAAAACTACAGAGTATAATCCATCTGCTGATAATGTACAAACATTAAGAGATTTTAAAGATCTTAAATTAAATGTTTCAAACTTTACTTCTACAAATAAAGGTGAAAGTAGTGTTTTGTGTAGATTAGCAGAAACAGTATCTACTCCAAAAGGTGAACCATTTTCTACATATATTGAAAATGCACTTTTAAGTGAACTTAAAATGGCTGGAAATTATGATAAAAATTCAAATATAAACTTAAGTGGTAATATAAATAAAGTATATGGAAGCTCTATGTTTGGAAATGCTTATTGGGAAATTAATGCAACTATAAACTCTTCAAATGGAAAATCATTAACTGTAAATACAAAAAGAGATTATCCATCAGCATATTTAGCTTCAACAGCTTGTAATAATATGGGAACATCATTTGAACCAACTGTAAATCAATTAGTTAGTGATATTTTAAATCACAAAGATTTTCCAGAGCTTATTAAATAAGTAGACTAATATGAAAATGAAAGATTTAAAAATATTATTATCAACAATATTAATGGGAACAGCTTTTATTGGCTGTTCTTCTACTCCAGATGAAAAAACTGTTAAATCTATAGCTGTGTTATATAATATTAAATCAGCTCAAGAAAATGATATAAAAATAGTAAAATCTTTTGAAAAAGATGGAAAAATAGTATATATTTTACAAATTAAAGGAATGATTTGTGAAATGCCTATGATTGAAATAGATAAACAGTGGAATGCTACTGGTATGAAATGTGGTGGGTAATATAATTTTAATGAAAAATTCAAAATAATTAATATGAAAAAATGTATAAAGCCTTAATATGAAAAAGTTGCTTGTAGCTTTTTTACTAATGAATAGCATTTTATTTGCATTTACTGATGAAGAAAGAAGATTTTGGGAAAGAGTTAATCCTGAACAATTGAAGAAATGGGAAAAAGTTAGAAGCCAAATGGGAAGCAGTGCTAACGAAGACCAAAAAAGTAAACAAAAAGAAGATAATGAAAATGAAATAGTTGGATATTTAGGCAATAACCTACCAATTACAAAAGCAGATATGAAGTGGAGAGTAACAATGAACTCTTTATCGGCATCTAACTCTAAAGAGTGGGGAAAAGTAGTAACTATGCCAGATAATTGTAAAAGTGGACTAGATAATAAGTTATATGACATTATGGCTATATCTACAAATATTTTAAATCAACACCCAAAAGATTGGTTAAATGGAAAATATTTAGAGTTTGTTAATAGTAGATGTAGTCTTGTTGGAACATATACTCTTATAGATACAACTAAAGAAGATTTTGATAAATTAGTATATCAAAGTCATATTGAATTACCAAAAGAACAAAAAGATTTTTTGCTGAAAACAATTAAGCAAGAAGAAAAAAATTCTTATGTTTTTCAAATTTTATTATATATAATGATTCCAGTTATATTATTTAGATTATATCAAAGAGATAAAGAGCCTAGAAGAGAATTTCCTAGAATAGACAAACCATTTTCTTTTTGGAGTGTATTTTTTTGGTGGAGTATCTGGGACAATCAAAATGATAAACATTAATTAATTTAAAAATCTAAGATTAATAATACAAAAAAAATGGGAGGGGGAGGAAAAAGAGATGAAAAATCTAATTATAAAAATAGCAACACTTGCTGCTATTATGTTTGGTTTAGGTGGTTGTGGACAAAAACAAGAAGTTAAAATACCTACTACAAATAATTCTTCTAAAGAATATTTAAAAATCAATAGTGCAACTAAGGTTTACTATAAAGACTTAGTTAGAGAAAATGTTATTAAAGCTAATGAAAGATTAGTTGAAGAATTAAACAAAGAGGAAATAATTCCTTCAAAATGGCACTCTGTAAAAAATCCAGAAAAAACTACTTCTTATTTTGATGCAAGATTCACTACAAAAGAAAATACATCTAAACAAAGAGTAAGTGGCGGAAAATTTGTTTTATCAGAAAAAGGATTGATTACTTACGATAAAGCATACACATCTGCCGTTGAATTTTCAACAGATGTGGAAAATATTTATACTTTTATTAAAGAAAAACTGGGTAACAAAGAATTTAGAGATAAGTACTTAACATCTTCGATTGTACCTGATGGTCCAAGTGCAAAGAAGAATAAATTTGCATTTGCTACTAAATATACTTATTTATATAATTCTGTACAAAATAATATAAGGCTAACTATTGAACTTGGTGGATGGCAAATGGTAGATGGTCCAGAAAAAGCTGATAAAGAAATCTATTTTGATCTTTCAAGAGATTATTTTACTAAAGAATTAAATGATTTAAAGAAAGAGAATAAAGGTATTAAATTTACTTCTCTAGAATCAGATAGTAATTTTAATACAAGTGACAATAAAAATTATAACAATGGTAGCCATATTGTTGTTGGACAATCAGCAATGAGTGCTGCAAGTAATTCTAATTCAGATTTAACTTCTGCGGCTATTGGATTAGGAGTGAGTGCAATATTCTCTATATTTGGTAATAGTTCTTCTAAAAAAGAGGAATCTGGTTCATTTGCTTCTTTAAGAGTAATAGATAAAATTAATAAAACTGACAATATAAAAGTTTATGATACTTTTATTGATTCACATAAACCTGAACTATATCAAAATATTAGTGAGACTATTAATATTAATCCAGATAGTAAAAAGTATAATATTAATTAATATAACAACTTTCTTTTTACTACTTTAATACAAGTTTATAACTAGCACAAAAATGATTTTTATGTGCTAGTGCTTACACTAACTTTATAATAAATCCTTTTTTGTGTTAGTTATTTAAAAATTGTTTCTAAAGAAACAAACTAACATCAAAGGAGGTGCAAACATGGCATATTTAATGTATGTATTTTTACTAACATTTTTTATAATTTTAATTAATGTTAAAACATTAGATAAATACTCAAAAAAAGTTTGGTTAAAACTAAAATCTTCTAAAAATTTTATAGCAGGATTACTTATTAGTTTAGGAATTAGTAATTTAGCCAATAAAATTGATTATCTTGTCTATTGGGATATAGTAAAAATAAAAGAGTTATGGTTTTCAATAATTTTTGGTACAATGCTAATATCTATTGGATTATATTTAATTGATAAGGAGAAATAATGGAAATTCCAATTAATCCAGGTTCTATTACTATGATGATAATATTAGCGGGAGCAATATTCCTTGCTTATGGAAAATACTCATACGAAAAAGACTTAAAAAATAAAAAAAATAAAAAATCTTGCTAAAGTCTTAGCGAACTAATCTATAAATAATTTATTGTTTAAATTAGTTTACATTTAATTCTGGATGGATTCTTAATTTGTTGAAAATTAAATTAAAAAATATATGAAACTAGATATAACTTAAGTGACATAAACTAGATAGTGATATAATCAAAATAATAGTTATTGCATTGATAGGAATATTGCTACTTGTATGTAAATATTTTTATTAACAAGATTTAAAAACTAAAATACAAAATATCAAATAGTTAATTTTTTAAATCTATTATATTATTTTAAAAAAGGAAAAGACATATGACAACAACAATAGTAAGTGGAATATTTTTATTTCTTCCAATTGTTTTAGGAATTGTAGGAGTTGCAATTTTTTCAGCGAAAAAAAATGTTGAGAGTAAAAATAATTGAGTAAGTTTATCTCTTGAAACTTGTAAAACTATTTCGCCAACATAATTTCCAAATTTATTTCACAAATGTTTCAAAAAATGGAAACATAAAAGTGAAATAGCTGAAAACAAGTTAGTGAAACATGTGGAAACTTATTTGTGAAATGGGTGGAAACATGCGTGTGAAATCTCTAGATGCTTATGATATTAAAAATGATATTGCAGATGTAAACAGTAAAGAGATTTTAATGCAGTCTAATAATATAATTTATGAAAAAATCCAATCACATTTTAAAATAAATCCAAAAGATTATGGCTTAAATATTAATCATTACACAACTGAAGAAGATCAATATTTAGAATCTTTAGAGATTATAAATATTATAAAAAAAGATCAATAAATAAAAATGAATCTACAAAAATGATTACTCAAGATCAGATGTTAAATTATTTAGAGAATAAATTAAAATCATCTACAATATAACTATTATTTTTTAAAATAAAATCTCTTTTTAAACTCAAAAATCTATAAAAATTTCAAGTAAAATTATTGAGATAAGTGAAGTTAATCAAGATAAAATTACAAAAATACTTCCTGCTAAAAAGAAAAAGTTAAAAACAAAAGAGACAAAGATAAATGAATTACAAAATGAAAAAATGAAAATACTTTGAAGTATTTTCATAATCTTTAGTCAAGATAAAATTACAAAAGATGAATTAGAAAAGCAGGTATGATTGAAAGCGATTTAAATATGCTACAAGACAAAAATAAAGAAAAAGAATACCTAACTAAGAGTAACATACAAATGACATTTTAGAGCAAAACAAAGACTCAAATCAATAGATTTTAACAATAAGCGAAAAGAATCTCTTTTTGCTTATAATCACTAGAAAAATAATATCTATACAACAAGAAATTTTTTATAAAAAAGTGACTCTATATAATACACTAATATAGCCGAATTTTTTACAAAAAAAAGACAGGAAAAATCCTTAATATTTTTAAGCGTTTTTTAAGTTAAAAATTAAAGAATATCGATTTTATCGTACTTTATTAAAATTAAAATATAAATAAAATAATTTTTAACTATCTAGCCGAATTTTACACAAGCGATTTTTGTTCAAAAATATGGCTCTACTAGTACATTAATATAGCCGAATTTTTTACGGACATTTTTTGCATAAAAAAACATAGCATTTTAGAGGTTTTTTACAAAAAGTGAAAAAATAGCATAAATGCTTTAAGTTTTTAAATGTTAAAAAAATCATAAAAAAAATTAAAATAATAAGGTCAAAAATGAATGATTTTTCTATGCTTGACGAGATTGAAAAATATCTTCTTGAAATCTTTGGTCATAAGATAAATGCACTTGAAAACAAACAAATATTTTACGAAAAGGTTTTAAAAAAAAGTGATCAACTTGAAGGGGAAGAAAAGATATTTTTTAAAATAAAAATGTTTTTAAAAAAGATGTTTGATTTTAAAAATATCATTGATAATGAATTATATAAAAAAGAGTGTATGGAATTTTCAAAAAGATATTTAATAACAAGAATAGAGTTTGAAAATATTTTTGAAAGTGCAAAAATAGAAAATGAAAAAGAGTATTATGATTCACCTGCTATTAAAAAAATTGTTCTAGAAATAAAAGGAAAATTGCCAACAATAAGTGCAAGAGTTTACAACATACACTTAGTTTTTTACAAAAGCAAACGAAGAGTAACTTTCTCATAAATAGTATAGTTCATTAACTGGTGAAGACTATGATACTTTTAAAATTATTTTAAAAAATGCTCAAAAGCTTATAGCTAAAAAACTTCAAAGAAGGTTATCAAAATGACAGATTTAATTTTTAAAGTTTTACTTCTTGTAGTAATTATTGTTGTCTTTGTTTTTATTTTAATAAAAGAAATAAAAAGAAGAAGAGAAGAAATTATAGAAAAAATAAAAGTATATATTCCTTTTACAAGCAGACCAAACCCAATTAGCTTTATTATCTAATGTTTCACAAAATGCCAATTCAAAAAAGGTTATGCTACTAATAGGAATGTTTTTATGACATAGACTAATAGCCATAATTTATAAAGCTTTTGATTGATTAATACTTTTAGTATGCTTATATTTTATAAATGCTTATATTTTATCAATTACATACTTTTTAGCTATATAAAATTAACTAATTGATATAATTACAGCAATTACAATTTATATTTAAGGATATTGATAAATGATTAAAAGTTCTGTACAAAAAATTTTAATGGTCGCTAGTAAAAAGATAAGAGCTGAACGAATTGCACTTGAACTAAGCCAGGAAGAGTTTGCTAATTTTGTTGATATTAAATATGCTACATACAAGACTTTTGAACAAAAAGGAAAAATCACATTTGAAAATTATGTAAAAATTCTAATAAAAATAAATAAAGAAGAACAGTTTAATAAATTTTTAGAGGGATTTGAGTTTAATGATCAAAAAGAGAGAACAAACAAAAAAAATGAAAATGATAATATATATCTAAAGCCTATTATAGAACCAAGTCAAAAATATATCATCCTTGATAAAAAAGTATTTGGTGAAGAATTGTTTTATAGTGTAGAAGATGGACATAGATATGAAATACCAAATTTTATAAATATTGTTTTAAATAAATGGAATGAAAAAAGACTAATGCTACTTTTAAAATATTTTGGACCAGAAAGATTAGCATCTCATATAATAGAACAAAAAGATATTAATTTATTAAAATCATTCAATAAGCACAAAGCACATATTCATAAACAATTAAAACAATTAAAACAAATAAACTAAATAGGAAAATAAAATGCTACAAAAAACACAAGAAGTATTAGAACTTATTGCAAATGATGAGATATTTGAAAATAATGATATTAGATTCGTTGGTGGAACTGCACTTAGTTATTTAATAGATCATAGATTATCAGAAGATTTGGATTTTGCTTCATTAGAAGTTTCTTCTGAAGAGATAGAAGAGGTAATGAAAAAATATGGTGCAGAGAAACTTGAACATGATCCAACACAAGAAGACTATGTTACTAATGAAGGAGGAGATATAAATTCCCACTACATAAAGTTTATGTTAAAAGGTGTAAAAGTTGAATTTTTTGCACCACCTTTTAATTTATTTGAAGAAGAAGTTTGGAGAGAAGATAAATATACCTTTTACAAAGATACAAAATTAAAAGTTTCATCACTTGATACGATTGTGTATATGAAAACTATGGCTTTTTGGAATAGAAAAAAGTATAGAGATCTATTTGATATCTATTATTTACTAGAGAATAAGTATATTAGCTCAAATAAATTTATTGAAAAATATTTAGAATATAATATTACATACAATACAGAATATCTTCATAAAAAAATACAAGCTCCCTCTCACTTTTATGAAAGATCAAATGATGAGGGAATAAATTCACTAGTTTCTGATCCAAAACCTTATGAATGGTATAGAGCAAAGATTGAAGATTTTATATTTAGTGTACTACTTGATGAATTATATAAATAAAATTTAAAAATATGAGTATTTATGATAACAAAAACAACACAGTATTGTAAAAATCAAAAGTTATCTAAAGCAATATCTTATGTAACTGGGAGTGAGTTTATTGTAGAGGCACATGCACGAGAGACTGTAAAATAAACTTGTAAACCCACCAGTTACCATTTAATCACTTAGTATGTTTTGACACAATTTCACTGAAAAATACACTTAGCTGAGGGTAAATTTCAAACCAATTTCTAATGCTAGATATATTCTTCAAATATCTGACACACTGGGACATTTTTTTCTAAAAACCATTAAATCAGTTTCGATTCAGATAAGGATTTTTTAAATTATTGAATAGTTTAAACTAACTTGGACTATCTGTTCAAACTTTGTAGATATCAAAGATGTAGTTAGTAACTAATGATTTTTCTTGTTTTGTCTATTTACTTTAAAAGATAAATACAGTACTACTAGTGCAAAAATTGTAACTATTGAAAACCGAAGTAGCTCTTCCATTTCTTATCCTTTATTTTTTTGTTTAGTCTGTATTAATTATACGCTAAAAGTTTAACAGTTGCAAGCAATAGAGTAAAGCAGTAGTACTTTCAGTTTTATAATTTTTTCTATAATTTAGTTGTTTATCGTAAACTCTTAGTACAATAAAACACAACAACAATTCTAACAAAAATATACAATACGCTAATCCACTCCATATCATCCACTTCATTTTTTTAATAAAACTTTCTTTATCACTTTCAAAAATAAATATATTTGCAAAGAATTACTATGATTAAAAGCGATTTAAGTAGCCTAGAAGACAAAAATAAAGAAAAAGAATATAAGCCATAAGGGTAAGATTATAAATGATGTTTGGAACAAAATAAAGACGCAAAGCAATAGATTTTAATAATAAGTGAAAAGACTCTCTTTTTAGTTATTTTTTCAATAAAATAATATTTGATAATAACTCAAATTTTTAAGCCAAATTCATACTTATATAATACTTCTATTTAGCCGAATTTTATACAAAAAAAATTCATAAAAAATCTTTAAAGTTCTTAAGCCATATATAAGTTTTAAATAAAAGAATGTCGATTTTACAATACTTTGTAAAAATGAGCATACAAAATAAATAATTTTTAACTACCTAGCCGAATTTCTTACAAGCCTTTTTTTATATAAAAAATGGCTCTACTAATTCCTTTAATTCAGCCGAATTTTATACAGCTGTTTTTTGATGTTTAAAAAGTATCATTTTAGAGTTTTTTTACAAAAATGATAAAAATAGAATAAATGCTTTAAGTTTTTAAATGTTAAAAAAAATTAAAATAATAGGGTCAAAAATGAATGATTTTTCTATACTTGACGAGATTGAAAAATATCTTCTTGGAATCTTTGGTGACAACACAAATGTACTTGAAAACAAACAAAGATTTTATGAAAAGTTTTAAAAAAAGTGATCAGCTTGAGGGAGAAGAAAAAATATTTTTTCAGATAAAATATTTTTGAAATTGAAAAAATAGAAAATGAAAAAGAGTATTATGATTCACCTGCTATTAAAAAATTAGGTTATAGATTTTTAAATAATTTCTTCACTAAATATTTTAAAAAAATTAAAAATAAATTTTAATAAAGAAATCCAAAAAGCCAAAGTGGTATTTTATTATCAAATCCAATTTCTAAATCATCATTTACAACATAACCATTTTTATTTCCTTTTAGATGTGTTGTATCTTTTGATGCACCTCCTATTTCAAATACATAATTATCATTTATAATAAAATCTCCTTTATTATGATAATGCACTTGATTATGAAATCCAAGTTGAGATACAAAAAACTCTCTCTAATAGTATCATAAAATGAGCCTATTAGAGAATATAATCGAATCATTTGAAAAAATATTTGATTATTATTTTAAAATTACAAATATAAGAGATTTGATAATTTTTTCTATATTTAGAATAGTAACTTTAAACTTAGAAATTTTAATAAAATTATTATTAAAAAAATTTATCAAGATAAATAAAGATTTTAAATAAATTAAATATGGTTGGAATTTACAAAAACAATTAAACTCTATTTATAATTTAAAATATTATACTAGATATACTGAAAGAAAGTAACAATACAAATAAGTAATATAAAGTATAAACTTTATGGGTAAATGATTATAAAGCTAAAAATAATTTGTTACCTGTAAATAATTTCATCAAACATCAATACAATAATATATGAAAATATAAATATAAAGAAAATTATAGAAATTGCACTTTTTAATTTAGATATAGAGTACAATAAACAGTTTATTTATTATAATTAAAAGATTGATAAACTAAAACGAACTACAAGAAAAATGCGTATAGAAATGAGACTTAGAAATGAACCAGTTAAATTTTTTATATAAAAATATTTATAATAAATTTAACTATTTTTCTTGAATTGTATATTTAATTTTAATTTACCAATAATGGCTCTAAATGTAACTTAAAAATTAAATCTTTTGCTTCTTTAATAGAATTTTTACTAAGTTCTCCATTTGTAGAAATATATGTTTGCCAATATGCAGAAATAAACCAACTTACTTTTGAAATCATTTTAATCTCTTCTTCTGATATATTTCTGATAATATTTTTTGAAATTAAAAATTCAATAAGAATTTCTATTTGTTTTATTCTTTTTTCTTGATTTTTTATAAATATATCTTTCAAATTTTTATCAAGAGATATTAATAAAGTAGAGTCTCTCATCAAAAATCTATATTTCCAAAAAAGTTCACCTATTAAATCAAACATCAATGATAATTCAGTAAAAGGAGTTTCACTTTTCATTACATTATCAAATATATTCAAATCTTCAAATTCTGATGACATTTGCAAATATATATCCTTAATTATTTCCTCTTTGTTTTTATAATGATAATATAAATTACCAACTGAAATTCCCAAAGATTTTGCAATATGATTAGTTGTTATGCTTAATGTTTCATTTGAATTAAAAAGTTCTAAAGAGATACTTTTAATTTTTTCTTTTAATAAAGATACTTTTTTCTTATTCATAAGAAAATTATATCATATTAATTTTAGAGTAAATACTCTAAAATTAAGCTATAGTTAATATTAATGAAATTATAATTAAAAAAAGGATTAAAATGAAATTACAAAAACCTGGTTCTGGGCTTCCTAACATTGAAAGACTTTTTATAAAGAATTTTTTTGTTCCAATTTTAAGAACATTTTTTACATGGAATATTGCACTATTTTTATTAAAAAGAGAAGTATCAATAATTAGAAAATTAACAAAAGAATTATCACAAAATGAATTACAAAAACAGATTATCATAAATAGAACTTTTGCTATTGAAGATGATAGTAGGCAATTTTCAATTTCCATGGTTTTAGAACATCTTATAATAGCTGGTTCTTTAGTTAAAAGCACTATAGAATCATTAAGTAAAGAAAATATCCCACCAGATGATATTAAAATAGAAGATGTAAAACCTTTTAAAAATGATAAAGAGATATTAGAGAACTTCTTTAAGTTTTATGACTCTTATTATAATATGATTAATAATTTAGAGAAAAAACAATCAATATCAACAAAAAAGCACCCTTGGTTTGTAAACTTCAATAATTTTGATTGGAGCATTTTTATGTACATGCACACATTTATTCATAGAAGGCAAATTCAAGAAATAATATTAAATTTGAAAAAGGGTAAAAATGAATAGTTCAACAGGTACAATAATTAGAGGTTTTTTTATAATGTCCATTTTAATTATTTTTTGGTATTCCCTAGCATCATGCATATACTATTCTGTAACATTATTTTTTAATTTTGAGTTTGATTTTAAAATAAACATTATTATTTGTTTAATATTAACTTTAATTAGAATATTTTATCCAAAAAATGTGTTTATATAATTATAATTAAAAAAATATTTTTCAAAAAATTTACAACTATGTTGGAAAAATAAATTTTAGTAAACTATATTTAACGAACAAAATAAGTTGTTTTATATTTTATATTAATGTAAACACATAAAATATATTAAAATTTATTGTTTAAACATCTTTAGAGAAAATAAAGTACGTTAAGTTATATAATTTAAAAACCTTATTTTTAGAATATGCTCCAAAAATTACAGGTTGTGGAACTAGTTAATCTATTAAACCTAAAAAAGAAAGAAAAGTTTAAAATCTTCTTTTTTTATTTCTAATAAATTATTATTTTAATATATCTACAATTAAATAACTATTTTTTTGCTTATTCTTAAATAACTTTTATATATACTAATATAATCAAATAGTATAGTCTTTATGTCACGACTGATATACTAAATGTTGAGAAGAATAAGAAAATACAAGGAGCTGATAGAGTGTCAATTTCAACAATTAGTAACTCAATTACTAGTATACAAAAAGAACTATCTGATCTTTACCATAAAATGAGTCTAGAAACTAAAAAAGAAGTTGATTGTAATACTAGAATAGGTCAAATAGAAAGAAGTATTACAAAAAATACAAGCTTATCTACATTAAATAGTAAAAATGCAGAAATTCAAAGAAAACAGAGTGAAATTTCTAAGATACAAAAAAAAAAAGCAGACTTACATAAAAAAATTTCTGATAAAGATGGAAAACTATTAAAATTAAAACAAGATTTAGCGAAAGAAGAAGAAAAAGAACGGAAAAAACAAATTGCAAATGAAGAGAAAGAAAGAAAAAAGTTATTAGATTTAGAAAAACGGCAACAAAGAGAGCAATTATCATTTCAAAGACAATTACAACGTGAGATACAAAATACAAATAATATGTCTATTAAAATTGAAAATAGCAATACAGCCATCAATAAATCAATGCTATCTACAGAATACGACTTATTTATTTCGCATGCTTCAGAAGATAAAGAAGAAATTGTTAGACCATTAGCAGAGGAACTCCAAAAGTTAGGTGTTAAGGTATGGTATGATGAATTTACATTAAAAGTTGGAGATAGTTTAAGAAAAAGTATAGATCATGGACTACTCAAATCAAAATATGGCACTGTGATTTTATCATCTACATTTTGCTCAAAGAGTTGGACACAATATGAATTTGATTCCATGGTCACAAGAGAAATGAATGGGCATAAAATGATTTTACCTATTTGGCATAAAGTGACAAAAAATGATGTGATAAATTTTAGCCCCGCACTGGCAGATAAAGTTGCATTAAATACATCATTAAATAGTATTGAAGAAATTGCAAAACAATTATCAGAAGTAATTTTAGAAGAATAAGCATAACAAATCAATGGAGCCAATAAATTACTCTATGGGCAATTTATTGGCTTACTTCAACCGTTAAACTATAATTAAAAGGAAACAACACAATGTCTGATCAAATAAACCCAAGTGATAATATTTCTAACCAGAAAAATCCCAATAAAGGAACTTCGGGAACCAACCAGCAGTATGATCAAGTTCATGGAAACAGAGGTAAACAAATGAATCCAAATCAAAGGGTAGATATAACTCCAAACGCAAGTGATACACCAGAGCAAAGAATGATTAAAGCAAAAATTTGGCTTTCACTTGATGCTTCAACTGCATTTGAACTTTTTCCAGAACTTCGTGATGAATATAATGAAGATGAGTATTTGTCATATTAATATTAAGAAACTAAACTCAAAGATCTAACAAAACAGAGTAGCCAATAAATTACCAAGCGGAAATTTATTGGTTATCATCAAACGTTGAGTTGCTAAACTTCTTATATTTGGAGTATTTTAGTAACAAAAAGTTTTTCTCAAAAAGAGCTAGATTGTTGCACATACTCCAAAAGCTACTGTATATGGACTCCAATCATATTGCATCTGTTCAGCTGGTTTTGTTTCATATCTCATGTAAGCATGAGGTGAATTTTTACTTACATCGTTTGCTATTGGTTTTAAAATTTCTCTTATGTAAGCATATAAAGCATATTGACTTCCTCTATATCCTTTTGATTTTATATCTTTTAAAATTCTACTAGCTTTTAGATTTTTCTTTAAAAATGACTCTTTGATAAAATCAATAAATGGTTCAACTGCTTCATTTATCTTTTTCTCACCTCTGTTATATAAAGGTAATTCATCACTTGCTAATGCTTTTTTTACAGTATTTCTACTAATACCTAACATTAAAGCAATGGTTCTTGTCCTTAAGTTTGGATCTTTCTTTTTTAGATTACGAATAGTTACCCAATCCTCCATACTAATCATCTCCTTTTACCTTTCTTCATAATTATTATTTTTATGAGAAAAGAGTATGTTTTTTTAGTTTACAGGTGGGTCAAAAGTTTTCAAAATAGTGGGTCAATTTTCAGTCAAAAAATTCAATATAAAAAGTTTGTTTATTTAATGTGTACTTACATTTATCAATTATAATTTTAATTTGGTAAATCTTTTTTTACCATTTAATTCACTTTTTATTATTATTTTACTAAAATTTCAACTTAGACTTGTGGTACAAGTAGTGTTTAAAAATTACTCTTTTTTATTATTAATTAAACACATCTCTCAAATTTCCAACTCCTTTGGAGAAAAAAATCTATGAAAAATTATAAGATGATTATTGATGCACAAAAATGTGTAGGGTGTCACGCTTGTGAAGTTGCCTGTAAACAAGAATTTAAAGCACCTTTGGGATATTTTAGAACAGTAACTTTATATCTTGATACGGGAATTTTTCCAAAAGTAAAAAGAGAATTTTTACCTTTAATGTGTAGGCAATGTGAAGATGCACATTGTTTAAAAGCCTGTAATAAAAATGCTATTTCTAAAGTAAATGGAATAGTAAAAATTGATGAAAGTAAGTGTGATGGCTGCGGAGATTGTGTTAGTGCTTGCTCTATTGGAGCTGTTTATATTAATCCTTTTTCAAAAATTGCCGAAAAATGTAATCTATGTGAACATAGACTAGAAATTGGTTTAAAAACTGCCTGTGAAGCAACTTGTGTTGCAAATGCTATTACTATTATTACAAATGAAGATGAAATTCCTAAAAATGCAATAGGATTTAAAAATCATCCAGAAGATAAACCCTCTACGCTTCATATTGGAGCAAATGAAAAGATGAAAAAGAAACTACAACAAGGTAGAAGCTTTTCACCATTAAATTATGAAATATATACTTGGGCGGAATAATATGAATAGAAGAGACTTTTTAAAAAATGGTGCAATAACAATTGCAGCTTTAAAATTAGGAGAAGTTATATCTTTATCTCCTACAAAATTAAATGCTAGTGAAATTAAAACTTTTCAACAATTTAAAACTTTAGCAAATAATATAAAAGGTATAGAAAGAATTCCTAGTGTTTGTTTAAACTGTTCAACAATATGTGGAATGACAGTTTTAGTAAAAGACAATGAAATTTTAGGTGTTGAGGGTAATCCTCTTGATCCAAATAGCCAAGGTAAACTTTGTGCAAAAGCCCATGGAGGAGTAAATGCTGTTGAATATCCAGAAAGAATTGTTTACCCTTTAAAAAGAGTTGGAAAAAGAGGTGATGGCTTATGGAAAAGAATCACAATGCAAGAAGCTTATGAACTTATGGCTTCAAAAATAAAAAAATGTATAGAAGATAAAAAGCCTGAAGAGATTGTATTTCATGGTGGAAGAAATAAAATGGGAGATATTACAGGAAGATTTATGGATGCAGTAGGCTCTCCTGTAATTTTAAATCATAGAGCACTATGTTCTTCAAATAAAAGAGCTGCAAATTACACTACTATTGGGGATACAAGTTGGGAAACTATTGATGCAATTAGATGTAAATATTTTTTAAACTTTGGTTCAAATTTTCTTGAAAGTCATCAAGGTGGTTTTGCTTTAATGAAAAGATTTATTGAAGCAAAAAGTAATGGAGCAAAGCTTGTAACTTTTGATACAAGACTATCTAATACAGCAGGAAAAAGTGATGAATGGTTTGCTCCATATCCTTCAAGTGAGGGTGCAATTGCACTTGCTATGGCAAATGTAATTATAAATGAAAAACTTTATAATAAAAATTTTATAAAAGAATGGTGTAATATAAGTTTAAAAGAGTTAAAAGAATTAGTAAAACCATATACTGTTGAATTTGCACAAGAACAAAGTGGTATTAATGCAGAAGATATTAAAAGATTAGCTATTGAGTTTGCAAAAGCTGCTCCAAATTGTGCAGCTTTTACAAATAGAGGTTCACAAGCTCATTATAATGGCTTACATAATGATAGGGCTGTTGTTATACTGAATGCATTAGTGGGAAGTGTGGGGAAAGAAGGTGGATATGCCTATGGAGGTTCTAAAAACCTAGGACACGAATCATTCCCTATGCCAGAACCTATTCCTCCAAAGCCTTCTTTTAGTACTGATTTAGAAGACCCTAAATTATACCCTTTTGCAAATAAATGGCAAAAAATGAGAGTTAGTGAATTGGTTTATGATAAAATTAAAACAAAAAAACATAACATTCAAGTTTATATGTCATATACTATTTCTTCTCCTCAAACTTGGCCTGAAGGTCCACAAACAGCTGTGGAAGTTTTAAAAGATGAAAAGCTTATTGCATTTCATGTGTGTTCAGATGTGGTTTATTCAGAAATGGCACATTATTCAGATTTAATTTTACCTGATGCAACTTATTTTGAAAGATATACCATAGAAGGAAGAAATGCCTATGAACTAATTCCATATTTTGTTCTAAGACAGCCTGCTGTAAAACCACCATATGATTGTGAAAATTTTGCAGATACACTAATTAAAGTTGCTAAAAAAATAGGTCAGCCTGTTTCACAATACTTTAAATTTGATTCATATGAAGAGTTTATAAAACTAAGATTTTCAAAATTGCCACAAAAAAAAGGATTAAATGGTTTTGATTATATGAAAAAATATGGAGTATGGATAGAAGATAAACCTAAAAACTATGAACCATATAATATTGGGCTAAATGAAGCACAATTAAAAGATAGTTTTATTGAAAATAATATTATTTATATAAATAAAAAAAATAAAAAAGAGGCTATAGGTATAGTTAAAGATGGGAAAAAAGTAAGAGGATTTAAAACTCCTTCAAGAAAGTTTGAAATTTGCTCAAATGATATTATAAATGAAGCAAAAAAACTTGGAGAAAAAGATGATGGATTCCCTCATTTTAAAATGCCAAAATCATTAAAAGAGAAAAAAGAAGATGAACTTATTTTAACTACTTTTAAATGGAATGTTCATACTCAAGCAAGAACAACTCCACAAAAATATTTAACAGAAATTGTTCATGATAATCCTGTTTGGATTAACACACAAACAGCTAAAAAATATAAAATAAAAAATGGCGATATTATAAAAATAACTACTTATAGACCTAAAGAAGGATATAAAGCCTCACAAAATGAAATTGTAGGAACTATGAAAATAAAAGCTTTTGTAACACAAGGTATTCATCCAGAAGTAATTGCTATTAGTAACTCTTTAGGAATGAATTATGCAGGAAGAATAGCAAAAGGAAGAAATGGTTTAAAAGAGAATTTAAAAGCTTATCCAGAGTAAGATTTAGATTTAAATGGTAATATTTGGTGGGATAAAAGATTTGGAGGAAGTGGAAATGGATTTAACCCAAATATGGTAATACCTGTAAATCCTGCACCTCTTGCAGGTATGCAATCATGGAATGATACTATTTGTAAAATAGAGAAAGTATAAAAGTGGAAAGGAGTCTTTTGAGACAAGTAAATAATATGATCTATCAACAAAAATCATAACACAAAATTTTGAATAGTCTTTTCCTTAAGTTCTTACTTTTGGAGCACTTTTTAATAATAGTGAGCTTGTTCTCAAAAGAGTTGAATTTTTGAACAAAAGAAGTAGTCAAACTGACTACTTCTTTTTAACTACATCTTTAATTGCTCTATAGATAGTATTACGTGCTACATGAAAAAGCTTAGATAACCATTCAACAGACTTTCCTTTTTCGTGCTGTTTATGTATAAAATTTTTATCTTTATTACCTAGAATAGCTTTTCTACCAAACTGAATACCTTTTTTCTTTGCAGCTTCAATTCCTTCTCTAACACGTTCATTTATCAAATCACGTTCAAACTCTGCAATAGCACCTAACATTGTAAATAACAGTCTACCTGCTGGAGATGTCGTATCAATATTTTGATGTAATACTTTGAGATTTACATCTTTATTTTGTAAAAATTTTGCAATGTTATGAAGGTCTATTACAGATCTTGCTAATCTATCAAGTTTTGTAATATAAAGTACATCACCTTCTCTTAAGAAGCCCATCATAATATTAAATTGCTCGCGATCTGCTTCATTCTTTCCTGATCTTTTTTCTGAAAATATCTTTTCACAGCCTGCACTCTTAAGTTGATCAATTTGATTCTCAAGATTTTGACTAGAAGTTGAAACTCTTGCGTAACCTACATTCATAATAAATCCTTTGTATTGAACTTACTATTTATCTCATATATTAGAATGATTGTAAAGTAATATCTATTTTTCGGAAAGGACAGGTTTTGAACTTAGAATTTTTTAAAACATAAGTATGAATTACTGTAGCCGGATCAATCAATAGGGGATAGGACACAATATTCTGGAAAATCTTTTCTATATGCTCTTACTTTTGGAGCAGTTTTTGCTAACAGAAAGCTTGTTCAAAATAGAGTTGAGATTTGGAGCATGTCCATAATATAATGGATTTTTTAATTTCGTAGAATTAATGATACGATAAATATAGTTTTTCATACCGTTATTTGGCATGTAAAACTTGCTTTTTCATACCAATTTAGTTAAAATGATTCTATGAAAAAACAAAAATGGATTTGGGAATACGAAGAGTATCCTAATTTTAAATATGATAAAGATAGATTATCACTAATATTAAGAGATATTGCATATGAGCAAGGTAAACTAAAAGCTTTTATGCTTTTAATGGACCAAGAAAGTACAAAATACTCTTTAGCTAGTACCCTTGAAAATGAGATAATAGCTAGTTGTCAAATTGAAGGAGAAATATTAAATAGACAAAGTGTACGATCTTCTATTAAACAAAAACTTGGACTTGAATCTCATGAATACTATAATGCTATTAGGAAAGAAGACAACTATGTCGAAATATTAATTGATGCTAATACACATTATAACGAAGCTTTAAATTTAGAAAAAATATTTGGTTGGCATCATGCAATGTTTGAAAAGGGTTACAGTGGATTTTCTAAAATAAAAGTAGCTCAATTCAGAGGCGATGGCTCTATGCAAGTTGTGTCAGGTGATTATGGAAATGAAAAGATTCATTATGAAGCACCACCATTTGATACATTAGAGCAAGAAATGAATAGTTTTATCCAATGGTTTAATGAAACACCTAGTTCTTTAGAAAAAGCAGCAATTACACATCTTTGGTTTGTAATTATTCACCCTTTTGATGATGGAAATGGTCGTATAACTAGAGCTTTAACAGATAGAGTTTTATCCAAACTAGAAAAATCTTCTTTTTCAAAAATTTATACTATGTCAAAGAGTATCTATGAAGATAGAAAAGGATACTATAATGCACTAGACAAAACAACAGGTAGATTTCAAAAAGACGAGCCTTTAGATATTACATATTGGATGGAATGGTTTTTTAAAACTCTACATGACGCTTTATTAGATGCCCAAAAACAACTATCATACATTGTTGATAAAACAAAATTCTGGGATGCTCATAGGGGTGATGAATTAAATGCAAGACAAATTAAAGTATTAAATAAACTTCTAGATATAGGTAATGAAAATTTTAAAGGTGATTTAACAAAGAAAAAATATGTAAAAATTGCTAATACAGCAGAAACCAATGCATCAAGAGATTTAGCAGACTTACTTGAAAAAGCTTGCATCAAAAAAGTTGAAGGTACAACAGGAAAAGGTACTAAATATACAATAAATCATAAAACTTGATATCTTTAACTAGTGATTAAATGAAGTAGTCAAATTGACTACTTCTTCTTAGCTATATCTTTAATTGCTCTATAGATTGTATTACGAGCTACATGAAAAAACTTAGATAACCATGCAACAGATTTTCCTTTTTCATGCTGCTTGTATATAACAATTTTCTCTTTAGTATCCAGAATAGCTTTTCTGCCAAACTGAACACCTTTTTTCTTTGCAGCTTCAATCCCTTCTCTAACACGCTCATTTATTAAATCACGTTCAAACTCTGCAATAGCACCTAACATTGTGAATAATAGTCTACCTGCTGGAGATGTTGTATCAATGTTTTGATGTAATACTTTGAGATTTACATCTTTATTTTGTAAAAACTTTGCAATGTTATGAAGGTCTATTACAGACCTTGCTAATCTATCCAGTTTTGTAATATAAAGTACATCACCTTCTCTTACGAAGCCCATCATAATCTTAAATTGCTCGCGATCTGCTTCATTCTTTCCTGATCTTTTTTCTGAAAATATCTTTTCACAGCCTGCACTCTTGAGTTGATCAATTTGATTCTCAAGATTTTGACTAGAAGTTGAAACTCTTGCGTAACCTACATTCATAATAAATCCTTTGTATTGAACTTACTATTTATCTCATATATTAGAATGATTGTAAAGTAATGTCTATTTTCCTAAATGAACAGGTTATTGAACTTGTTTCTGTAATTACTCTTTTTGTGTCCTACTTCTTATTGTCAAATCATTTATTTTATCTCAGAATCTTTTAATTTTGAGTATGAATTGATGTTACCACTCCAATATACAAGAGTAACAAAAATACCGTACTCAAAAGAGTTTATTCTTAAATCTTTAGAAAATGATTTCGAATTTAAAAAATTTAAATATGGAAAATCTCCATTATTTTGTACACACTGTTCAGAATGTAATGGATATAACCCTAAAAAAGCTGATTTACTCTTCAATGAAGAACATAACAAAACACAGGAAGAAGAACAAGTGTAAGGGCGAAAATTTAGAGCTTTTAAATCTTGAATGAATAAAATTTAAAGACCAAACTATCAAGTCATTTCTCCACTTGTCCTTCAGTTCGGTCGTTAGTCCAAATATAATTAACCTTTTTATATGGTAATTCTAAATATCCCTTAAATTATCCAAAATATTGCATATTGAATAAATTTACTAATAGTTTGTTATTAATAACTATATGCTAATAATTTAAATGATAAAATATTTTATAAAAAATTAAAAGAAGAAAAAATGAAAGAACAAGCTTTAAAATATTTAAGAGTTGCGTTGAATAATCCTGATGCAGATTTTCATGATGGTCAATGGGAAAGTATTGATGTTTTATTAAATCAAAAAAGAATGCTTGTTGTTCAGCGAACTGGCTGGGGAAAAAGTATGGTCTATTTTATGGCAACAAGATTATTAAGAGACCAAGGTAAAGGCCCAACATTATTAGTTTCACCTCTATTATCACTAATGAGAAATCAGTTAGACTCTGCACAAAGAATGGGTGTAAGAGCAGCAACAATTAATAGTACTAATGCCAATCAATGGGATGAAATAGTAAATGGTTTAAATTCAAATACTATTGATGTATTACTTATATCTCCTGAGCGTTTATCAAATGAAAAATTTAGACAAACTATACTTCCTCTTATTGCTTCAACTGTTGGATTATTTGTAATTGATGAAGCCCACTGTATCTCAGATTGGGGACATGATTTTAGACCAGATTATAGATTAATAAGTAGAGTATTGGGGGTAATTCCACCTAATGTATCAGTACTTGCAACAACTGCTACAGCAAATAATAGAGTTATTGCTGATATAGTTTCTCAACTTGGTGATGATATTGATATTATAAGAGGAGAATTAGTTAGAGATAGTCTTCAACTTCAAAATATAAATATGCCAAATCCTGCAGTAAGAATGTCTTGGTTAGTAGATACAATCCAATCAATTGAAGGTAGTGGAATAGTTTATACGTTAACTCAACGAGATGCTGAAAAATTAACTGAATGGTTTAAAATAAATAAAATAGAAGCAGAAGCATATCATTCAGGTATTCCAGATAATGAAGATGGTAGTTCTAGAAAAGAAGAATTAGAATGTAAATTAATTAATAATGAAATTAAAGTTTTAGTTGCAACTGTTGCCTTAGGAATGGGTTTTGACAAACCAGATTTAGGTTTTACTATTCATTATCAAAGACCATCATCAGTAGTTCATTATTATCAACAAGTTGGACGTGCAGGACGTGCAATAGATAAAGCTTATGGTATTTTACTATGTGGAGAAGAAGATGATCATATAGCAGACTTTTTTATTAAAAATGCATTCCCTTCTTCTTCTCACATAACAGATCTTCTAAAAGCATTAGATACTAATGATGGATTATCCATTCCATCATTAGAAAAATATCTAAATTTAAGTAAAAGTCAAATTGAAAAGATAGTTAAATTCTTAACTGTTGAGTCACCATCTCCTATTGTAAAAAAAGGCACAAAATGGTATTTAACTGCTACTGGAAACAATTATACAATTAATCAAAATTCTATTGATCTAATAACTCAAATCAGAAAAAATGAACAGGTTCAAATGCAGAACTATATGAATGAAGATGGTTGTTTAATGCTATTCCTTCAAAACGCATTGGATGACTCTTCTCCACAAGCTTGTGGAAAATGTATTAAATGTATGGGTTCTTTACTTTCAGAATCTTATGATGATGAGCTTGCGACTAGAGCGTCTCTCTTCCTTCGTAGAAGTTATCAACCAATACAAGCTAGAAAACAGTGGCCTGGAGGCAACCCCTTACCTAAATATAGTTTTTCAGGCAGAATATCAGAGGACTTAATGGCAGAAGAAGGTCGTGCTTTGTGTCTATGGAGGGATGCAGGCTGGGGAGAATTAGTTGTTGATGGAAAGTATAATACAAGATGTTTTGATGAAAGGTTAGTTGATGCATGTTTAGAAATGATTACTGAATGGAATCCTACTCCAATGTTTAGTTGGGTGACTTGTATGCCATCAAGAAATAACCCTACAATTGTTCCTGACTTTGCAAAAAGACTTGCAGATAAGTTAGGAGTTCCCTTTTTAGATTATATAGAAATTATAGGACATAAATCTGAACAAAAGTATATGGAAAATAGTTTTCAACAAGCTAATAATCTTGATGGAGTATTTAAAGTAAACATGAATGTAGGAGAGTATGCCCCATGTTTACTAATTGACGATATTGTTGCTTCAGGGTGGACATTTACAGTTGCATCTGCATTGTTGAGACAAGTGGGTGTTCAGGCTGTACACCCCTTAGCTTTAGCATTAAACTCACCAAGGATGAATTGATTAATGAATGAATTTTTAACAAATGATACAAAAGTAATAATTTTGTTATGTGGATTTTTTGGTAATGATAAATCAATTAAGCCATTACCTCAGAGTAAATATAATTTACTTGCACGCTGGTTGCATAGTAATAAAATGAGACCAGAAGATTTACTTGAAAAAGAAAATGTATTACAAGCTTCAATTGGCACTAATATAGAACTTGAGTACCTTAAAACATTACTTAATCGAGGTGTTCAACTTGGATTTGCAGTCGAAGAGTGGCAAAGACATGGAGTATGGATAATTAGCAGAAGCGATAAGAATTACCCATCTTACTACAAAAAGCATTTAAAAGAACAATCTCCTCCCTTATTATACGGTATAGGAGATATATCATTATTAAATAATGGAGGAATATGTATAGTTGGTTCAAGAAAGGTAGATGATAAAGGTATTTTATTTACAGAAGAATCCGCAAAAATATGTGCATTAAATAATATTCCAGTTATTTCAGGAGCAGCAAAAGGCGTAGATCAAATATCAATGATTACAGCACTAAATAATGGTGGTATATCCGTAGGTGTACTTGCTGAAAATTTATTAAAGACTAGTTTAGATAGAAACTACCGTAATGCTATTTCAGATAAAAGATTAGTATTAATATCACATCGACATCCAAATGCTCATTTTACAGTGGCTGCAGCAATGGCAAGAAATAAATTAATATATGGATTATCTGATTTTGGATTAGTAGTTAGCTCCGAGTTTAAAAAAGGAGGTACTTGGGCAGGAGCAGAAGAAGAATTGAAGAGAGATAATTCAATCCCTGTATTTGTAAGAACTGGGGAATCTATTCCTTTAGGGAATAATAAACTTCTTGAATTAGGTGCAATTCCGTGGACTAATGAAATTGATGTAAATAATTTAAAGTCTCAGTTGATATTTTTATCTGAAAATAGAAAGAGAAAAGAAAAGGATGTAAATCTTTTTAATATTATCGAGCAAAATAATATTAAAAATGAACCTTTAGATTCCAAACGTGAAGTTTATGAAGTAGTATTACCTATTATATTAAAATATATAGAATCTATAAATGATATCGATGAGTTAGCACAAGTATTGAATATAACAAAAACACAACTCAATATTTGGTTGACTTTAGCCGTTAGTGAAAAACGATTAAAAGAACTTTCACAACCAGTTAGATATATTAAAATTTAATGTCAATTGAAAAAAATAAATAGACAAAGCAAATTTATCAAGTAGTAGTATACTCAAAAGACTAACAAAGCCTAGCAGTGAATGCATAGCGTCACTGAATTCAAACGTTATGCATAAGAAGGATAATACATATGGAAATTTTGACTCGTGCATTTTATGAAACACTAGAAAATGAGTTAAACAAATCATTAGTTTCTCATAATGAAAATGAAGTTAGCAATTTAGAAGAAAGTATGCTTCAAGAGCTATTACCTGATTTAGTAAAAACCTCTAAAAAAAACACTATTATCAGATGCTCCAAAAATGCTTGAAGAAAGAAGAAAACTTTTTACTGAGTTCAGTCAAAGAAACTACACTCGATGGAATACACCTTTTGACTTACTTGAAACATTTATTGTTATATGTACTGAAGCAGGTGAAGAATTTAACAATTCATATCGTTCTACTGCAGTAGAAGAGAACAATCTTGTTTTTGATATTGTTGTTAAACACCATGCCAGAGCATGTCATATTTCTCAAGAAATCTTATGCTTATTAAAATCTGGATTTGCTGATGGAGCTCATGCTAGATGGCGAGCATTACATGAAGTCAATGTTACAGCAATGTTTATTGCAAAACATGGGCAAGACTGCGCAGAAAGGTTTTATAGACATGAGATAATTGAATCTTATAAAGGAATGCGTCAACATAAAGCATATGAATACAGATTAAACGAAAAAGGACCTACTCAAGAAGAACTACTGGAGTATAAAACATCTTATGATAAATTGATTACAAAATATCGAAAAACTTTTGGAGAACCATATGGTTGGGCTTCTAATGCTATCATCAATAAACGTGTAAATTTTGCTGATATAGAAAAAGATGTATTGCTAGATCATATGAGACCATATTATAAGTGGGCTAGTCAAAATATACATGCTGGAGTTAAAGGAATTAATAATAAGCTAGGAATGTGTGAAGCGACAGAAGATATTTTATTGGTTGGACAAAGTAATTCAGGAATGACAGATCCCGCACATTCTTCTGCAATTTCTCTAGCTCAAATAACTACAGTACTATTAAATATAGAACCTAATATAGATAGATTAGTTATTTTAAAAATTATTGTAGAAATGGAAAAGGAAATTGGTGAGGCTTTTTTGCAGTGTGACAAAGCTGGAAAAGTATAACAAAACATTGGAAAGTAATAAATTACCCTGCGGTTAATTTATTACTCAATTTAAACGTTTAACAACCTCTTACTCTTGGAACAGTTTTAGTAACAGAAAGCTTGTTCCAAATAGAGTTGAGATTTGGAGCATGTTCAATAAGGTACAGTTTAAGATATAACTTAATATTACTTCTGAAAGTCATACATTTCACCATTTTTTATAAGCTTCTTTGTATGAAAATATTTATTAGTCTAAATCCATAACTAATGGATAAAGAGACATCAAACTACCTATCGCTTGCTGTAACTCATCACTCCAAATTTGTAGTTCCTTCATATTTAATTCATCTTTATCTTCGAATATAGAATCAGGATAGAGGTGAGTCCAAAAATTACTTAATTCAGAAACTACATTAAGATAAATATCATTCTCATTTTCTGATTTTTCTTTAATATATTCTTGTAAAACAGTTAATTTATTGATTACAAGGTTAATCGAATCATTAATAACTATATTGATATTTTTTACATAACTAGTTAACACTTTTTCCCCATAGTTTAAATTATCTGGAAGATTTTTTAAGTCTTTAATATGAGAAACATATCCAAATAATTTTGAAGTCAAATCAAAAATTTCATTTATCATGGTTGCTGTAGATGAAGAGAACTGAGATAGTTTCAATAACTCACATTCACTTTTAGATAGTTTTTTTGGTATATGTTGAAGAGGATTAATTTCTTCTTCATTACTAGATAGCAAGAAATGATTTGTTGGCATTGGAATGATAAAATTATTAATAGTATAAGTATTTGCAATTGGTATAAATAAAAATTTTTTCCAGTACCATTCCAAAACAGTTTTGGCAAATGGAGTTAAATTATGTATATATTTACTAGTCTTCATTATAGATTCAAAACAAATGTACCAAGCTTGTAAAGCAGAATCATTTTCAACTTTAATATATAGGATATGGTTGTTTTGTTTATCAGGATCTTTTTCTAAAAAAGAAAATTTTGTTCTTGTCTCATTTGTATTTAACAATAGAAGTACTTCATTTAAGAAGTTCTTTTTTCGGTCTTCAAATCGTTTTGTTAACTCTTTTTGAGCTCTCTTTGTTTTGATGTTAGGGTTGTGAGCAAAAAAATACCATAATTGTCCGAGTCGTTCAATTGTTAACTTCTCTTGATTCTTTAAATCTTTATTGAGTTTATATTCAGTTAGTTCAGAAAAAATGTTATCGAATTCTTTTTGTAAAACTGGAATATTGTTAATACTTTCTAGTAAGTTAATCCATGATAGATGTAAATGATTAACTGGAAAATTTTGCATTTCAAATTTTTGAATTAAATTATTACGTTCTTCTGATGATAGTTTTCCCGTGAAAGCATTAATATCAAATACTGAAACAGCTTGTAAAAAGAAATTTCCTAAATTTGTTTTATAGTCTCTAAGTACTTTTTGAATTGAAGCATATCTTTTGATTGAAAGATTAATATTATTGATTTCAATAGATCCTTTGATGAAGATTGAATCTTCATCAAAAAATCCCCATTTATCCACTGCTGTGATTGGTAAAAGTATTTGCTGTTTTAAAGTAGAATCTAATTCGTTCCATTTCTCTATGGCTCCTGATTTACGTAGTGGATCGATTGCTTGTTTATTATGAAAATATTGTTCTAGTAGACTTATGGTTATTTTTAAATATTCTAAAATTTTCTGACGTAACATCATTACATCTTCAACGTAATCATTCCAAGTTTCTGGTCTAAAAAAATTATTAGTTATTCTGCGAAACATTGCATTTACTTCTATAAATTCTTTAGTATGAAGATTTTCAACAGGAATACTTTTTACACTTTCATCATGATTAATCATTTCAGAAAGTAGATGTCCATATCCTTGAGATGATATAACTTTTTTTTCTGGAAATAATTTATGTAAGATGTCAATAACTGCCATTGTTTTAGCATGAACAATATTTTCTTCATCATCAAAATGTTTATTGTCTTGGTCTATGGTTAAATCAAAAGTTAAAAAATGAGCTTTAATATTTTCTTCCGTCTCTTCAATACCAATTACATTCTCTTTTTTACATAAACGTTCTAAAATTATTTTTCTATTTAAACTTTGCCATTTTAAAAATGATTTTGGATATGCAAGATATAAGGATGTAGCAAAATGACTAGCTATTTTTATAGATTTTATTTCTGCTTGTTCAAGTGTATTTTTGTCTATAAAAGATATATCATTTATAATACTACATTTAAAAAGCCATAACATCGTTTTAGATAGAGCATACCATTCTTCATCTGTTTTTGGGATTGGTAAATCACTTGGAAGTTGCAGTAAATAAAGTATTAAATAGTGAAGTTGAAAGTTATCTATTTCTAATTTATTGTGTATTTCAATACATTTTATACGCTTTTCTTCTGGTATAAAATCTGAATTAATTATATCTTTCCAAGATTCATTTCCTATCTTAATTATATCAGCTCCTAATGTAAGAACAAAGTGCCCTTCTGGTGTATTGAAAATATTTCTAATATAATCTAAATTATTTTCAATATACCCTCTGACTGAAAGCCAAATTAAAGCCTGTATAATTTTTTCAATGGAAATCCAATTATTTGGATTAGATAATAAAACAGTAAAGAAAACATCTTCTCTTTTATTAAAATGATTTATTAATGCATGAAGTAAAATCATACCAACATCTTCATCATGCACCAGTGACCACACAATTTGAAATTGCTCTATCCAAGGTGCATACCCTTCATCTATTAAGATTTCTTCAAGTATGACTGAACGCAGAGGATGATAGGCTTCAATCCATCGTTTTGATTCATCAATTCTGAGAAAATATTCAGATTCAAGTCTTTTAAATAGCTTTTCTGGAGGAATTTGAAAGTGCTGAATTGTTTTTTTGACATTAAGTCTAGCACCAGATGCGGTGGCAACAGCTATACATCGTAATACAGAGATAATAGAATTATTATTTTCATCTATTAATCTGTCAATTTGGGATTGTAAACGCTCTTTTAGTTTTCCACCTTGAGTAATAAGATAAACAAATTCAAGTAGAGAACCTTTGTTTCCAAATGCATTCCATGCATCTGTAAAATTAAGATAATGATTTATCGATTGTTTATGAAATAAAATCTTGAAAATTTCTTCAGCTTCATTTTCATTAAATTCTAGTTCAATGTCATGAAATGAAAAATCCACCCCAGTTATATAAGATTTCTGCCAGTCTTCTTCTCTAATTGTAATTAAAACTTTGATTTTTGGATGGTTTGATAAAGCTTTTACAAGTTCTTCCCAACCACTATCATGTGGAGAAACATCCATATATACAAAAATTGGAGTATCTAAAGCACTCGCATGTTCTGAAATTGCTAAAGCACTTTCAAGAGCATCCATCCTATTTTCAGTCAACTTTATTTCAAAACACCATGTTTCGGGATAAAATTCATGTAAATATCTGTAAGCCAATGTACTTTTTCCCTGTCCTGAAGCACCATGAATAAAAAGTATATTTTGTTCAGAATGTAGCTTTTGCATCCAAGTGAGTTTACTTAAACGTTTGACATCAAGATTTAAATGGATATGTGATATTTTTGCGGATTCACCTTGATAATATGAGATGGCTAGTGACTCTTTTTGTTTTTCATTAATTTCTAAAAATTCTATAGGTTGTATTACTGAAAACCATTTTTTGTGATAAGACTCTCTTCCTTTTAAAAACTTACTAATATTTATGATTTTATCTTTCAATATACTTTGGTTTATCATCCCTTGTTCTTCAGAGAAGTCATATATCCATTTAGTTAGTAAGTCAAATGCATGGTCTTTATTTATTCCGAGTAATGAGTCCTTTAAAACATCATCTATATTTTGATATATCTCTTTTTCTATTACTACCATCGTTTTCATTGAATTAAAAAGATTTTCTAGTTGATTTTTATTACATTTGAAATTCTCTTTACTCAATAGCTTATTAATGACATTTTGTCGTTCGACCCCATCTTTATTACAAGCATTTTTTAGTTCTATTCCAATAGGTCCAAATTTAACAATATAAATACAGATATCTGGGTTAGTTGATTGAAGGTGAACAAGTCGTTCAAAGAAAGAGTTTTTAAAATCACTTAATGAAAGAGAGTTATTACCACTTTTTACTTGTATGGCTTCAATAAGTTTTTTATTATTATCAAATATAGCAAGATCTTCAGCTCCTTCAGGCTGGAAAGTATATGAATGAGAAGATGTAAATATTTTATATAAAGCATATAAAGCCTGTAGCCTAAATCCTCTATATGTATATGTAGCATTATCTGTAGAAATCATAAATCTCCTTATCTACGAAAGTATAGTATACATCTATTTAAAACCTGTGTTTATTAACAAAAAAAATGTTCTAATTGAAATGTTCACTATAGATTTGATGAACTTTATATTGGAATGTCCCCCCTATAAAGTAGACAGTTTTATTTATTCAAAAAACTCTTATATTTGAAACACGACTTTAAGTTTTGGTTAAAAGTTCCAAAACTACTTACTTTTGGAGTAGTTTTTACGAATGGAAAACTTGTTCTAAAAAGAGTTGAATTTTTGAACATACTCAAAAAGGTACAATTAATTGATTTGAATAAAAATGACATTCACTGGTATATTTTAATCAAGATAAATATAGGATCTTAGTTAAGTGAAGATAAATATTGTACTATTCAAAAAATCTTTGATTTTTATTTAAAAGAAGACAGTAGATACAAATACTAAGAGTTAAAGAGATATCTCATATAGAGTATCTCTTAAGTATGTCTATAAACTCTTATATTTGCCCATGGTGCAATCTATTTACAATAAGTATATCTTCGTATTGTTTACTTTTTTTAAGTATGTCTATTACCTCATAAAACTTATGAGCAATATTTTTATCTATGCAAATAGATAGAGCTTTGCTGTAAAAGCACATACTCCCATTATTTGCTATTTTAATAGAAGAACCCGTTGATGAGTTAAATATATTTCCAAAACTATTCTGGTTTGAGGTGATTATTGACTGAAGTTTATCTAATATTTCAAAATCTATATCAAAATCTATATCAGTGTTATCCTTTTTGTAAGAAATCGAGCATTGAAGTCGTGCCCTATTTTGTTCTGTAATTTTAATTACAAAAGGGTTATCTTTCTCTTCAATATAGCAACCGGTAAAGAAGTCGTACTCACTAATGAAATTCTTATTTCCTCCATATTCAATAATTGAATTTGGATTTAAAAGCAAGGGGAGTTTATCCTTTTCAATAATATATTTTAGGGCGGGCCAAAAGATATTAAGAAAATCTGAGTTGACAACCTGGCGTATATTGGAGAATTCAAGAAAATTACAATTATTGGCTAATGTTTGATAGCAAAGTTGCTTAGGAACTCTTAGTGAAAACTCTGCAAGTGTATGATTGCTAACTACATCTTTATCAAACATCTCTATATCTTCTTGAATGGCATCGAGTAAGTTACTGTTTTTTGACTCTAGTTTACTTTTAAAATATCCAGTATATGATTCTTTAAACTTTTCAAGCTTTGCTACTTCTTTTGCAATTTTTAGTGCAGAGACGACAGACTTTGAGTAGACCTCTTTTTTACTATTCCCAACTTGAATATGTAGTATATCAAGAAGATCGCATATAAAAGACTCTGTAATTGAGTTGGAAATTAAAAAGCTATTTGGATTTTGATAATAATCCATAAGTACCACTTTTATTCTATCTTTTACTCCAAAGTGGTCTGTAAAGGATGCATATGGACAACTGCCTTGTCTTGGAAAATCATCAGACATATTTTTTAAACATTCGTAGAGTGATTGTTCTCTGTTTATAATAAACTCATCCATGAAAAGTATTTGTAGTTTTTGATTAGTTGCACATATCATGTAAATATGGTCATCTAAATTTTTACCATAAATATCGTTTTTGTATGCAGCTTTTGCACTTTTAATCAGTTCCTCACCTATAGTGCTAAACTCTTCATATTTTTCACCCGTTAAAAAACGTATAGTCTCTTTACTGCTTACAACCCTTGGACCACCATCATAATCGTCATCTATTTCCATATGGGTTTCAACATATTGAGTAACAATAAATATTTTGCTCAATGTTGCTGAAAAATAGTAGTAATCTTTTAGATTTGAATTTTTATTAATAGCGTACTTGTATAGATTATAAAGTGTTTCATAAGTAAAACGCTTCTCTTCTTGGTCTTCTTTAATAAAATGGTCATAGATAAATCCGTCCATACGTGTATTAGCTGGTGCCAAGTGTTTGTATGTTTCAACAATAATACTAATTTGTTGAGAGTCACTGATATTGTTCTGTTTTGAAAATCCCTTAACAATATCTAGGCATGACTTAAAAATACGTGTTGTAGAAGTAGTTTCTTTTTCGCTCATAGTGGTCCTTTGTTATTCATGTTACGTTAGATGTAACAGTTACGCTTTGAAAAGTATATCAAAAATAACAAAGCTTTTCAAGAGCAAGAGTAACGCCTAAAAAAGAAGGCTAGTATCATTTTCCAATATATCAAAGAGTGAGTATATAACTAATATTAGGTGCTTTAGTTCCCTCTTTTTGAACAAAGTAACTCTTTTAAATCTCTTGAGGCAGTGGCAGAAGAAGTTTTTGTGATAGCTGATAGGGATACAGTAATGAGAACACAAAACTATAGACCATCTCTTCCCTTAACCTCTTATATTTGAAACACGACTTTAAGTTTTGGTTAAAAGTTCCAAAACTACAGTATATTGCATTATTAAAATATTATAAAAATGATAATAATATTACAAATTTTAATTCTGAATATTTTTCATATAAATGGATACAAATATTAAATTTATTTGCTATAGATTTAGCAAACAGATATGAATCAATTGAAGTTATTAAAACTTCAAAAAAAGCCAAAGAAAGAATTAGACATGATATTTATGATATGGAATATCTTCTCTTTGCTTTAGCGGAGGGAAACTTTGCAACAAAAGAGGATAAATTAATTAGATGGTTTAAACTTTTATCAAAAGACGGTACTTGTATTACAAATAAGATATGATAACAAAACACAGGAAGAAGAACAAGTTATAAGTGCGAAAATATCGAGCTTTTAAATCTCGTATAAATAAAATTTAAAGACCAAACTATCAAGTCGTTTCACCACTTGTCCTTCAGTTTGGTCGTTCCTCAACCTCTTATTTTTGGAACCGTTTTTACAAATGGAAAGCGTGTTCCAAAAAGAGCTGAATTGTTGAACCTGCTCAATAAGGTACAGTTTGTTGAACTTTTTTTATTAATTATCTTTGTAACAATTCTTTACCCAAATTTAAGCTCCCAATATATTAATATTTTTCAGGTTTATCATGATATCACCCTAATATACATACATTTAAACTATAGTGAAAGATTAAAATTACTTGAAATAATATTCTTTTATATGTTATTTATTGATTTTTAGACTATGTTGTATATAATCCATATTTAATAAATAGTTATATATAAAGGAAACATGTGCATAAAGAAACAAAACTAACTTCTGATATCAATACAAATAAAAAAATTAGTGTAACTTGCCGTAGTTGCAAAAACGAAACAAAGCATATCATTTTAAAAGATGTTCATATTGATGGTCAATATGGTGAAGAATATTATGGGGAATGGCAAACTTTGGTTGATTGGCAAGAAGACTACCAAATAGTACAATGTTTAGGTTGTGAAAATATTACATTTAGAAATATATCTTCAAATTCCGAAGATATTAGACAAATTTCACCTGATGATTATGAATATGTAATAACTGAAAGTTTATTTCCTAATCCAGAAAATGGTAGAAAAGCACTAGAAGATAGTCATATTTTGCCAACAAATTTAAAAAGAATATATGATGAAACATTAAACACTTTAAATTCAGGACAAGCAGTTCTTTCAGGTATAGGTATAAGGGCTATTGTTGAAACAGTATGCAAAGATAAGAATACAACAAGTGGAAATTTATTTGGGAAAATCAATGAATTAGTAACACTCGGTGTATTAACACAAGATGGAGCAGATATCTTACATAAATTAAGAACCTTAGGTAATGATGCAGCACACGAAGTAAAACCACATACAAATACCCAATTAGGCTTAGCCTTTGATGTAATTGATCATTTAATACAAGGTGTATATATCTTACCACATCATGCAAAAAGTAAATTTAACTAAATATATAACAAATCAATGGAGCCGATAAATAGTTATAAAAAAGGAGTAATACTAAGTGAAAAATCAAATGCCAATGTATACAGGTTGTTGAACTTGTTTTTATAGCAATTTTCTATCTACATTAAACATACATAAAAAGCATATCTTAAATATAAAATTTATTTAAGAAGCATCTCAATTTTCAATGTTTTTTATAGTAACATCTACAAAAATACCTTATTTAAGCTGTTTGTAGGTATTTTGATATACGACATTTTTTGTGCATGTTATTTGTTCATTTTTAGGGTGTTTTATATATAATGTATATTCAATAAATAGTTATACAATAAGGAGTAAAAATGATAAAAATATTTTACTGGAATGGAAAATATTTTGGTTTCATTAAAAACGGTAATCTTTTTAGTTCAACCTCTGAGTATTTAGGTTGGATTGATAATGATGGAACTGTTTGGAATAAAGATGGACATTATGTTGGAGAACAAATTGAAGAAAACTATATATTGAGAAAAACTAATAAAATAAAACCTATGTCAAGAATGCCAAAGATGACTCCCATGTCACCCATGTCGCCTATGTCTCCAATGAATAAAATGGGAAAGATGGGACGAATGGGTTGGATAGATGCTCTTGACGACTTTCAGAATCAAGACAACTAAAACTGTATAACAAACTAAAGTAGGGATAAATAAATGAAATGTATCTTTTGTTCTGAGAAAGGTCCATATAATACTGTTGAGCATATTATTCCAGAATCTTTAGGAAATGATGATACTTTACTAGCCAATTGTGTTTGTGATAAATGCCAAGATTATTTTGGAAGAGAAATAGAAAATTTTGTACTTAATAAAACTTCTTTTGCTTTTTGGCGTGTTTGGTACGGAATAAAATCAAAAAAAAGAAATTTACCTTCAATAAATTTTTCTTTGCCTAAAAAAAATAAAGGAAAGATACCATTTATTTCAAAGCATCATGATCAGGATGTTAGCTTTACAGCACATCAAGATGGTTCAATATCTGTTGATTTAGAAGATTCTGAAATGATTGGGTATAGACCTACAAAGGGATTTTTTTGCTAACAATATTTAAACTAAGCTTAAAATATTAAGAAAGAGCCGTAAAATGGCTTTCTTATTTTTTAATTATCTTCTAACTTGAATTGAATTATTTTGTCTAAATTAAATTCAAATTCTCTTTTATTTGTTTCTATTCCTGTAAAATCATATTCACCGTAAAAATTTATATGTTGCCAGTGAACAATAGAGCCATTTTGAATTGATTGAATTATTAGTAATTTTTCATTTTCATCAGTTTCTTTTGCTAATTTATCAGAGAAATATAGATAATTCCAACAAATAATAGCATTTTGAATTAGTCTTAGGGAATTACTTGCTATATCTTGTTCTTCTTTTGTAGCATACATGTATTCTCCATTATTTCCAAAAAAAATTGCTTTTGAAAATTTATTTGCATTTTCTATTTTATTTAGTTGTTTTTCAATTTGTTGGCGAAGAGTAACATCATCAATATATTCAAGGAGAAATTTTGTTTTTATAATTCTTCCAAACTCTCTTAAAGCTAAATATGTTTTATGTTGTTTTGGATAAGAAGTAAGTCTTTTAAGAAGTTGTGATGCTGTTGTTTCTCTTTCTTTTATTGTAAGAACAAATCTTAAAATATTTTCCCATTGTTCTTCTATTAGTTCTATATTGATTTGTTTTATTGGTAAAACTTTATATCCTAATTTGTGATACTCTTTTTTTGCTTCAAATGCATATAGTTGTTGTTCTTTAAAATTTTTAATTCTTGGTGCAAAAGAGAAACCTAAAAGATGTGTCAGTGCAAATACAACTTCACTATACCCAAAAGTGTCTGTTGAATGAATATCGCTTTGAATAATATCATTATGCATTAATCCATCAATTACATAAGCAGCTTCTCTTTCATTTGCATTAATTACTGTTGAATAAAATAGCCTATGTGATTCATCAATAAACATATATCTACTTACTCCTCTTCCTAATCCAAAATATTTAAATGAATATCCTGCATTTAAAGAATCAACTGAAATATTAAACTTTTGACCATCACTTGCTGTATGATTTTTATCTTTATCATTTTTAAAAAGTTTCACAATATCTAACTGTTCTGTAAAAGCTATAATTTTATCATTTGCTTCAATTAAATTTTCATTTGATAAATACCAATTACTTGCATGTTCAATATCGTGTTCTAAAAGACCTTTTGAAATTTTTGCCATTCTTGAAATATTGATATTACAACCATATCCAATAATAGATGCAAATAATGCTTCTATTTTAATATTATTTCGATTTCTTGCTAAAGAGTAATGTGTAAATATTTTTGTAAAACTAATATAGCTATTAATCTCTTCCAAAATGGAGATTAATGGAATAAATTTATCTTTCGGAAGCCATTTTGTCAATGGATCTAATGATATGTCTTTTTCAACTTTTGGAGTAGATATTGTAAAACTATTTTCACCTTTTAGATGAAAATATAAGTTTAATTCCTTTGAAATTTTTTCATTAACTACTTTAAAAGAGGAATTTAACTGCTCTTTTAAATAAGTAATAGTCTTTCTGCAATTAGCAAAATGTAAAAGATTATATTGTTCCAATAAATCAATTTTTTCTTTTTTAAATTTATTAATATCCAATAAATATGATTCAAAAGCTCTATATCTATAAGAGTTTAGAAGATTTAATTTTCCAGATTTTATAGCTTGTGATATTTCAATAAAAAATAGTATTTTATATAATGAAATTCTAAAATGTTTATTATTGTTTTCATCTTTTTGAAAAAGTAAACTTTGAATATTCTTCTCTAAAAAATCTTTTGGTGTTGTTGAATTTAATTTACCATTGTTATTTTTATAATGTTCTATTGCTTTTATAAAAGATTTTTGTGAATTGCTTGTATCAAAATCAACATTTTGGATAATCTTAGCTATTCTTATTTGTAATTTTGAAGAATTATTTTCTAACATATCATAATAAGAAGTCTCTTCATTTAATGAATTAAAATCTATAGATTTTATTTTTTGAAATTCTTCATTTTTTGTTAATTCTTCAATTATATTTTCTATAAATAAAATTTTATCATCACTTGAGAAATCATTTTTAATAATTGATTCTAAATTTAATATATTTGGAATAATTTCTGTTTGTAAGAATTGTGTTAAGTCTTTAAAATTCTTTGTTCTATTATGTTTTTGGTCATAATAAATAGTTTGATGTTCTCTTAAAGTAGTTTGTTTTATTGATTGCATCACTTGAACAAAAATATCAATCAAATAGTCACTTCTTATTTTTACTTGATGTAGCACAAAACATATCAAATCAAAATATTGTTTATGTTTTACTTTTCTACTAATTTGATGCATATCTGATTTTTCAACCCATTTGGCATAATGAATAATAGTGTTATCATCTAAAGAGAGTTCTTTTATTATTGGTTCTAATTGTTTTGATAAATCATTTAAATATCTAAAATCAATATTAGATTGTCTAACTTTAGCAGCATTTACGGAATGTAGAATTCTTTTATATTTACCAAGAATATATTTGGTTGGATTTGTAATATCTTCTTTTAAAAGATAATCAAGATTTTTTAAGGCTTCATGGTTTTCATATTTTTTGATTTTTTTATATACCAAATTGTTTTGAGTATTTATTGATGATGAAATAATAGTTACTATTTGTGTATAACTAGGGATTTCAATTTTTAATTCCATTGATTTTTCTACTAATAAGTAAAAAATATCTTGCATTTTTAGTAGTTTTCTTACTAATAAATTTGACTCTTTTTGTAGAATTTCATATATATTTGATGTGAATTTAACACAATAGAAATATTGTCTTATTTGTCGTTTATACAAAGTTAAAGTACTTTGTGCAATATCAGATGTATATAAACAATTAACAAGTTTAAATTTAGAGATTATATATTCAATATCTTCATTATAGTATGTAACTGAATCAAAAAATCTATGTGTTATTTTAAAATATCCAAACATCAATATAAAATGAATTTGATTGCTACTGTTATTTAAAGAATAAACTTGTTGTTCTAATTCATTTGGTAATTTAAAAATTTCATTTTTTAATTCTTGATTTAGAATAGGTGCTTCTTCAAACTCTTTTTTTTGGATTGATGTTAAAATCTTTATAAGAGGCATGATAGACCTTTTAATAAATTAACGCGAAGTATAAAATCATCTTTTATTAATATAAAATGATTTTAAAACTTCACTATATACTTTTAATCTTTTTTATTTTTTATCATTCAATGTTTTTTTTGCACTTGTAATCGCAGCATCAATAGCATTTTTCAATACTTCAAATGATAATTCACCAATTTCTTTAACATTATCAACTGTTTTTGACATATCACTCTTTATCTCTTGTGATAATATTGTATATATTTCTTCTATTTCTTTACTTTGTTTAGAATATTGTTTATTTATAGTTTCTTTTACACCATCAAATAATGCTTCACTACTTACTTTAATATTTTCTTTTGTGTCTTCCCCAAACTCTTTAAGTGTAGTAATTGTTGTATTCATTACGCTATTTACTAAATCTATTGATATATCTTTATTAAATTGTAATTCTGAAACTATTTTTGATGTTGATTCTTTAACAATTTTTTCAATATTGGCTTTTGTTAATGAATTGGCTTCTTTTGCTTCTTCTAAATCTTTTTTTAATTCATCTAATATTTTATCTAACATTTTTTATCCTTTTTTATTTTATTATATTAATCAGAAAATGACACCTATTATCTAATAACTCAATAGAAACAACCTCCTTATTTTTATTTTTTATATTCATTATTTGACCTAATTTCTTAGAATCATAGTAACTAAATACTTAAAGAGTAATTAAGTTACTGTAAAATATTACAAAGATACTTACTCTTTTTATAAATAAATTTATTAAGTATTAATTATTTTATTAATTTGATAATTTCAAAAAAACTTGTACATACTTCTTCTGTTAGACTTATAAGCTCAAAATCCTGCTTTTCAATCCAAAGAGTTATATAACCATCACTAAAACTATTAAAAGTATAAGCTAATTTAAGTGCTTTCTGATAATTAATATTATTGTCGTATTCTTGAAAGATTTGAGCAAGAAATTCATAGATCTCTTCAAAGGGATTAGTGTAATCATTATAAAATGCATTAAAGAATAATGGATTATTCTTTATTCTAGATTCTATTGCTCTCTCTTTTTTTACATAATATTCAAATTTTAAAGCTGTAAATTTATATAATTTTTCATAACTTGTACTATTTGTAATTAATACTGTTAACTCTTGTAAAAAATTTCTTATTTGTAATTTTATATATTCTATATAAAGTCCATCTTTATTTTCAAACATCGAATATATTGTGCTTTGAGAAACACCAACATTTTTTGCTAAATCAGAAATTTTCATATTTTCATAACCAGATTCTTCAAATATTAATGAAGCTTCTTTTAAAATTAACTCTTTTTTTATCTCGAAAATTTTACGATTAATTTTAGCCATTCTTTACCTTTTATATAATTTAAAGTTCTTAAGTTGCAGGAATCCACCTATAAAGAGTAGCTAAAGATACACCTAAATCTTTTGCCACATCTTTTGGTGGAATCCCTGATTCTAAAAGTTTCTTTGCACTTGCTAGTTTACTATCAGTCATAGTTCTTTTTCTTCCACCAACACGTCCTAACTTTTTAGCAGATTCAAGTCCAGCTTTTGTTCTTTCAACAATTAATTCTCTTTCCATTTGAGCTAAACTTGCCATCACATGAAAAAAGAATCTTCCACTTGGTGTTGATGTATCTATTGAATCAGTTAAACTTTTAAAATGTATATTCTTTGAATTTAAATCACTTACAAGTTCTATTAAGCTTTTAACACTTCTGCCAAGTCGGTCAAGTTTCCATACAACTAAAGTATCATTTTCTCTTAGCATCTCAAGAGCTTTTAAAAGACCTGGACGATTATCTTTTGTACCACTTAGTTCATCTTCATAAATTCTTTCACATCCAGCTTTTTCTAAAGCATCTTTTTGAAATGTTAGATTTTGATCTGTTGTTGAAACTCTTGCATATCCTATTAGCATTTAATCAACTTATTTGAAATTTTTACAAAGAGCTTGTATAACTAAATCATATTCTTCTTGGGTTAATTTAGCTATCTTCTCTTTTATTTTAAATTTATTTAATGTTGTGATTTGATTAATTAAAATATCTGAATCATCTATTAGATTATCTCTATTTTGAATTCTAATTCTATAAGGGAACATATCATCAAGAGTATTAGATGATAATGGTAAGATAATAACTGTATCTAAAATAGAATTTTCATCATCTTTTGAAATGATTAAAGCTTTTGCATTTTGTTCTGTAATAACTATATCTTTACAATTAAATTCATTTCTCAACTACATATCCTTCATAATAGTAAGATTGTTCTATTCCTTTGAATATTACTTCTCTATCATCTACTTTATCTGTTAGATTGGCACTTAATAAAAATCTTAATTCTAAATCATTAATAGGGCTTCGCTCCATTGATTGTAAATATAATTCTTTATCTATAAATTGCCAATTAACAACCTTTTTTAGATTTTTCTTTAACATCATATCAAGCCAAATACGCATGGTTCTTCCATTACCTTCCATAAATGGATGAGCAATATTCATTTCAACATATTTTGCTATTATCTCTTCAAAAGTATTTTCATTCATAGTTTCTATTTTGTCTAAAATCTCTTTTAAATATAAAGAGTTAGCAAATCTAAAATTACCTTTTGAAATATTAAGAGTTCTAATTTCTCCAGCAAAATCATATAATCCATCAAAAATAAATTTATGAATTTGTTGCAATCCTTTTAAAGTTCCAACTTCAAAGTTATCTATTTCTTTACTATCAAAAAGAAGATATGCTTTTTCAATACTTAATTTATCAATATTTTTCATGAATTGTTTTCACTCTCTTTTTCAAAATCTTCATGTTGTTTTAATTTCTTAAGTTTAGCTAATTTTTCATCACGATCAATTTTATCAATCAAAGGTTTAATTTGTTTTTCATATTTAGAAGAAATGAAATATCCCAATGTAATATTTTTTCTTTTATCAACAATTTGAGCAATATCTATACTTTTTATTAATGATGGTTTATTTTGAATATCTGTAATACCATAGATTAACATTTAGTAATCCTTTATATATAATTATTATATATAGATTATATCTTATAGATAGTTATAAACTAACTAAAATATAAAGAATAATTAATAAATTTTCTTAAAACTCATATAAATTATAACAAATTAAGAATTAGTTTTGAGAATAGTTTTTGAGAATTTAAAAGTATGATTTTATGGAATTTTATAATTTACTTTTTTTCATTCTTAAAAACCTTCGTTTGGGAGAAGAAATTCTTATAAAAAAAATTGAATATAAATCTTTTTATTTACAAGTGAAATATTTTGAGAGTTGGAGAGATAAAATTATCTTATGAATAGCTTAAACTAATTTTAAATATTGTTAGCAAAAAAATCCTTTTGTAGGTCTATACCCACATATCAGTAATAATTCCTGCTCTAAAAGAGTGAGAAGAATATCTATTTCCTAGAACTTCTTGTATAAAACTATTTACCTTTGCAATAAATGTTGAACTATTTGGAGTTTTTAATGGATTACATTTTGTTGTTATAATAAAATCTTCATCTTTTGAATCATCATTAAATACAAAATGTTTTTTAATCTGTTTTATAGCTTCTTTTGAAAAAAAGAGTTTTCTTTCTTTTCTTGTTTTATGAGTAACTATAATTAGTTCTTCTTTTTCAAAGATTGTATTTATATCTTTTACCTTTAACTGTTTAACTTCATTAATTCTCATACCTGTAAAATATAATAGAATAAAAGTTCTTTTTAGATTGTTTTTAGTGTTAGTTGTTAAATCTTCTTTTCCATTTAAATATGTTAAAAGTTTTTGGTACTCAACTTCTGTAATATTTTCTCTAATTTTAGTGAATTTTTTCTTTTTCATAATGTTACCTCATAATTTATCTTTTATAAGGTTATTTTAGGTGCTTTAAAATCACAAATGACTTACATAAGGACTTTAAAGCTGATGAACTAACCTAAATTATATGTTTAATATAAATCAAACATAGTTCTTGATTTAAGAAAATTTATTAGAAAAATAATCATCAAATTCTATTGACAATCTTTCAAAATTTCTTTTATCTTCATAAATATCAACCATTTTTCCATTTATTCCATATGAAGGAATTTTCAATCTTCCAAAAAATAAACTATCATATTTAATTGCTATTCTTTTAAAAAAGTTATAGTTTGTTTTGCTGTTAAGCTTTGCAGATAATAAAATACCTATCAATACAGCTTCTTTAAAATGTTCACCTAATTTTCCAATTCCTAAATTAACACATTTTTTACAATATTCTAATCCTTTTTCTAAATTATTGTCAAAAATGTAGAATTTTGTTTTTAAAAAACAAATATATGGATTAGAATCATTTTTATTAAATTCAATTTCTAGTTTTTTAAATATTTCATCACATTTTATTTTATCATTGTAATCTTTTTCTTTCTTATTATCTAAATGTATAAAAAAAATCTCAGCTTGAAAATTTATACTTTCATTTTTAATATATATATTTAATTCTTTTTTTCTAGAAGCCATTGCTTCAAATAAATTAACATATTCATTTTGAGTTTTTGTTTTATTAAAATACAATACTGGAAAATTTATTTCAATATATTTCATACATTCTAATTCCGGTAATAAATAAAACAAACCATTTTTATTGAATACTTTTTTAATTAATTTATAAAGAGTAAAATATTCCCTAGTTACTGCTTTGTCAATCCATACAAAATAATCATCAAAATAGTGGTTTCTATTTATTAAATTCGGATTTATATGATTTAATAGTTCATTATAAATTCTATATTCAGTTTTTTCAATATCATTAGTTGCTAATTTAAATTGATAAAATTTTAATAAAAGATAATAGTGCTCTATAAGTAGCTCAATTTGATTTTCATCAAATAAATCTTCTAATTTTTTATGAATTTCTTGAAACAATTTTGCAAAAAGTGCTAGATTATATAAATTAAGATGAGGAGCCTTATTACAATCATTTAAATATTTAACCAATCTATTAAAATGTTCATTTTTTGGAGTAGTTTGATTTTCTAAACTGAACCAATTAGTTATACTTCTTCCTATATCAGTAATATTATTTGTATTATCTCCTTTGTAGTATTCTTCTGTATATTTATTTATTAAATAGTGTTTTATATTTTGCTGACAAATATTTCTTCCTGCCCAATCCAAAAACTTTTGAAAGGACTTTTTATTTTTATCAGGTTTTATTTGCTCTAATATTATAAGATGCTTATCAAATACATATGAACTAAATAAAGCAAAAAAAGGAATAATCATATCTTTTGCTAATAAAAAATTTAATTGTTTTTGAGAAGTATTATGTACCTCCATATATAGAGTAAAACATTTATAAACTTCAATAAAATTTTCTAATACATTTCCAAAATGTACTTTTCCATCATCACTAAGTTCTATGGACTTTAATATATATTTAATCAAATCATCAAAAGCAATTTTATCTTTATCAACATCTTGATTACCATTTTTTATATATCTTTGAATAGGTTTTCTATCTAATTTTATGTCTAATGTTTTTAAATACCAATCAAAGATTTCTTCAATACTTATAATTTTACTATACATAAAAAGTTGTCCAGTTCATTTCCTAGAATAATTCTTTATATTGTGACACAATTTCAATAAATTAATTAAAAAGGAGACAATATGGCTAATAATCATAAGGCTAACCAAAGCAATTCAAATAAAGGTACAAATGGAGTAAATAAAACATATTCTAAAAATCAAGGTAACAGAGGTAAACAATTAAACCCAAATGCTAAAGGAGGAAAATAAAATGTTATTGCAAAATGAATTAACAGAATTAGACACTTATTTTAAAGATATAGAAAATAAATCATTATCTATTGTACAAGTTCCTGAAAATAAATATTTATGTATTAGAATAGATGGATTTAAGGCTACTAGGAATTTTTTAAAAGATATATTAGTAAATGAAGAATTCAATAATAATTTAAATAGTTCATATAAGAAATTTTTTCAATCTTTTAAAAAATACTTTGGAAAAGATAAACAGTCTTCAATTATTTGTAGTTTTATTGTAAATGATGAAGTTTCAATAATATTAAATAAAAATCTTGATAATGATGGCAATAGAGTTATGAAAGTATCCACTTTAATATCTAGCTTCTTTGGAAGTCATATGACACAAAGCTATGAAGATAAAAATATATTTTTTGATGCAAGACCACTTATTCTTGAAGAAAATGAAATCTCACAATATATAAGGTATAGATTTTTAATATCTAAAAGATATGCTTATTGGAAAGTACTTAGGTTGAATAAATATCATAATGTATATGAAGATGAAATAAAGAAAAATATAGATAATTCAATTCAAGCAGTAGAAGAAATAAATAAAAATGAAGATGTTGATAAAATACTTAGTACATTTAAGTTTTTAGTTACAGATGCAAAAGAAGACCCTAAATTTAGTGAAAATCCAAAAAAAAATAAAAAATACTTATTAAATGATATTCATACAATAATAATGAATTATTTGAATTATTCTAATAAAACATAATTCTATATTATAAAGATAACCGTTGGTTTAAGTATAAAAATATAAAGTAAATACTGAAGCTGAACCAGATTTAACAGCTAAATATGAAATAAGATCTATTCCTACTATTCTATATTTTAAAGATGGTAAGATTTTAGATCAAACAATTGGTGCTACTACAAAAGCTAAAATTGAAGAAAAATTAAATAGCTTAATATAAAAAGTGCCTAACTATAAAAGTTAGGTACTAAATAATGGTGTAAAATAATATAGTATATCAAATAGATATTATTTAAATATCTATTTTTGTATATTTTAACTACACACAAACTACTCACAAAAAAACTATAATTCCGATATAAATTAAATCAAAGGATTAACATGAAAAAAATTTCACTATTTCTAATATCATTATTTATAAGTATCAACTTATATGCAAATGAATCTAGTAAATCAAAAAACGAATATGAAAATAATAATGACCATATGGGAAATCATATACATGATGGAAAAATGACTAATCATATGAATATGAATGGAATGACAGATGAAGAGATGAAAAATATGCATAAAAATATGAGTCAAGAAGAAATGAAAGAAATGCACAAAAATATGCAAAATAATAATATGAAACATATGAATCACAAGTAATATAAATAGGAGAATATAATATGAAAAAAACTATTTTATCTTTAATACTTATATCAAGTTCTATTTTTGCAATGGAAGGTAAAACTATGACAGTTTATAAATCACCTTATTGTGGTTGTTGTGAGAAATGGATTGATATTATGAAAAAAGAAGGTTTTAAAATAAAAACTATTGATACAAATGAAGTTAATGATATAAAACAAAAAGCTGGTCTACAAGCTGGACAAACTTCTTGCCATACAGCTTTTGTAGATGGATATATAGTTGAAGGGCATGTAAATTATAGTGCAATTAAAAAAATGCTGCAAGAAAAACCAGATATTTTAGGAATATCTGTTCCTGGTATGCCAATTGGAAGCCCTGGAATGGAACAAGAGAATATAAAACAAGCATATAATATTATTTATATAAAAAAAGATGGAACTGAAGGAGTTTATGAATCTCACTAGAAGGAAGAATTAAAAACTCCTTCTACTTTTTTTTATATTGTTAAATTAGATTAAAGAGAAGGGTTTTCGTATATATGTAATTTATATCATATATTTAAGCTATTTTTTTAAACTCTTTCTCAATAGATCCCAATAGTAATTCAAATAAAATTAACTATTCCAAAAATCATCTTCTGTTTTTTGAGTAACTCTTTTTTTATCTATTAATTTTTCATTGATATAAGAAATCTATTTTATTTTAATTCATAATTTAACATAAAATAATCTTTTAAAAATATCTACAATATTTAATAATCTATGTATATTTTATAAAATCAAATAAAAAAATCATTTTAATTGATACACTATTATGAATATAATAGTGTATAATATGAAAAAATTTGCGATTTTTAGGAGATTTTTGTGAAAAATGAAACTTTCGCTTTTGAAATAGAGCGATTTTATGGGCATTTTGTAAATGAGTTAAAACTTACGAATAAATCTAAATATACAATCATTTCTTACAACACTACTATAAAAAGTTTTATTGCATTTATTAGAGAGTATGAAAAACCAATTTCATTTGAAAATTTAAAGAAAATTGATATTATGAATTTTTTGGAATATAAAAATGAAAGATTAGAAAAACATACAGAATTAGAAATGAGTAGTAAAAAATTATATATTACTCATTTAAAAACATTTTTTACATTTATAAATGAAAACCTTGATATGGATATAAAACTATCTACTATATTTAAAATAAATATTAAACTTCAAAAAAGAACTCCAAAAGGAGTTGAAAAAGATGATGTAAAAATATTAGAAAACTATTTAGCAAATTTAAATTTTAATAGTTTTATAAATATTAGATCATCTATGATATTAAAGATCCTTCTATATACAGGGGCAAGAAGAGGGGAATTAGAAGTATTACAAATTAAAGATTTTTATGAAGATGAAGAGTTATATGTTATACATACTATTGGTAAGGGTGATAAAGAAAGAACATTGTATATACCTAAAATATATATACAAAAGGAATTATCTTACTATCTAAATCATGGTATAAAATATGTAGCTTCCACTAAATCTGGTAAAACAATGGATGGTTCACAAATATATAGATTTTTAAATAAAATTTATAAAAAAATAGGCATTAAATACTCAGGTGCTCATATATTAAGACATACCTTTGCAAAATCAATGATAGCAAAAAATGTAAATATTGTAACTGTTAAAGAGTTATTAGGACATGCAAATATTCAAACAACAATGATATATACAAATCCAAATCAAAAAGAAGTACAAAAAGCTTATTTAAATGCTATAAAATAGGTTTAAAGAAATTATTTTAAGGTAGTATAAAGTTAATTTGTGTAAATTATATAAAATGATATTAATTTACCATTAGTTTATATTTTTTCAAGAATACCTTTTCGCTTCTCCCAATCACTCATATATAGTGATAAATAATTATAAAATTCTTTAGAATGATTTGGATATATCAAATGAACCAGTTCGTGGAAAACTACATATTCTATACAAATCTTTGGCTTTTTTATAAGCTCGATATTGAGATTGATATATGATTTATGAGGGTTACAGCTCCCCCATCTTGTTTTCATTTGTCTGATTTTTATATCTTTTATCTCTTGCTTCACAATTTTATTAAACTCTTGTAAAATATTGAAAAAATGAAGTAATGCTTTTTCATAATACCACTCATATACTAAATTTTGTTTTCGTTTTAAATCATTTTTATTTTTAACATAGATTTCTAAATAGCCTCTTTGAAGCTTAACAGCTTCTTTTTTTGCTTCAATGACTTTCAACCTGTAACTTCGACCTAGATATTTAAAATCTTCTCCACTCACATACTCTTTTTTGGTTGTTTCAAATGAGGCGAAAAATTCTTTCTTTTTTTCAATCCACTTGGCTCTTTTTTTGATTATAAATTTTATATGCTCATCACTTGTTATCTTTGGAGCAGTTAAAATTACTTCTCCAGATGGTTTTACTTTTAAAGTGATATTTTTTACATCTTTTTTAGTAATTTGGATATTTTCAAGCATAAAAACTTATACCTATACCTCTAATAGTTTGATAAATTTTCTCTTTGTTTTCGATTGATATATCATATTCATCCTCTATATCCCAAAGAATATCTTCCATTGCACTTGTTATTTCATTTTCGACATCTTTATTTTTATGCCATTCAGGTTTTTTAGAAGCTCCTAAATAAATCTCATCAAATTTCAAAGTTAAATTTTTAACAATCAAATCAAAATCAACAACTTCTAAATTACTTAAAATATCACTCAAGTTATCATAGATAGCAATTAGAGTTTTTTTATTTTCAAACTCTTTTGGGTATTTGTTCTCATTTGGTTTTGATATACCTGTTATTAGGTCTTTTAATTGTTTTGCTTTTGCTAATTTTTCCTCTTCATTTAGTCTTTTAGCTTTATATTCATTAATTACATCTTCTATTTGTTGGGCAATTGACTTATAAAATGCTGGGTTTGATTCCATTTTTTCTTTTACTACCGCACTTACGGCACTCAAAATTGTGTCAGCTTTTGCACTTTTACCCTCAACTCTTTGAACCTCTTCTTCAAACTCTGTTTCAAATATATTTACAAGCCTTGTAAGCTCATTTACCTCTTTAGCACTTACAAAAGTATCAAGTAGTTTTTGCATCTGTTCTTCATATTTTCCAAAGTCGCAAGTTTCGTGATATCTTAACTGCACTACTTTTCTTAGTTCATTGTAAAATTTGATTTTTTTCTTATAAAGCTTTATTTCACTCTCACTTAAAATATCATCAATTTTTTCACTAGAAAGTGCTAGTTTAAAAGCACGAGAAAAATGAGATAACCACTCTTTAAAATCATCTCTTTTAGCAATATCTGCTAAAACAACTACATAACTTTCTAAATCATCTTTAAATTTAACATCACTAAAAAGGTCTTCTAAATGTGTGTAATAAGTTTTAGCTTTTGCTATTTCACTTCTTACATCTACTACAGCTCCCGTCAGATCTTCTGGATCAAAGCCATCAAGTGAAGCATAGTTTGTTAAAGCTTGATCAAGTTCTCCTAGAAGCCCTCGGAAATCCACAATATATCCATAATCTTTTCCATCATAAAGTCTATTTACCCTTGCAATTGCTTGTAAAAGGTTGTGTTCTTTTAGTTGTTTATCTATATAAAGTGTACTTGCTCTTGGTGCATCAAAACCAGTTAAAAGCTTATCCACAACAATAAGCAAATCTATCTCACACCCGTGGATAAATTCATTTTTTACATATTTTAGATATTCTTCTTCACTTCCATAGTTTTTAATAGTTTCTTGCCATGCTTTTGCCACATATTCTTTATTTCCACCATCTAGTTCTTCATGTTCATTGCTTGAGATTACATAAGCAGTTCGTATATCTCCATACTCTTCAAAAATCTTATGATATTTTATAGCCTCGTACTTGCTACTTGTTGCAAACATTGCTTTAAATCCACTATTTGCCATTTTTAGAGTTTTTTTGAAGTGTTCATTAATGTCTAATGCTATAAGCTCAAGTCTTTGCTCACTTGATGCAACTTTTTGAAATCTTGCCCATTTGTGTTGCAAGTCTCTTTTTGCATCATCACTTAACTCTCGTGAAATCATATTAAATTTTCGCACCAATCCATCTGGGCTAAGTACCTCTTGATCTACAAGTCTTCCCTCATAAAGTAATGGTAAAACAGCTCCATCTTTTACAGCGTCATCTATTGTATATCTATGTATTTCGCCACCAAACTTTAAAAAACTATTTTTATTTTTCTCTTTTTTAAGAAGTGGTGTTCCTGTAAATCCAAGATAACAAGCAAGTGGCAAGGCTTTTTTCATAGCATTGTGTAAATCACCACCTTGAGTACGGTGAGATTCATCAACTAGCACAAAGACATTGTTATCATTTATAACAGTTTTTGAGTTTCTTACCTTTTCAAACTTATGTACAAGTGTTGTAATAACACTTATACCACTTTGAAGTTTTTCTATCAAATCACTTCCACTACTTGCTCTTCCTGCTTTTATATCTGTATTTTCAAAAGTTTTATGAATCTGCTCATCCAAATCAACTCTATCAGTTACTACTATGATTTTTGCATTAGTGTAAGTTAATTTTAGAAGTTTTGTAAGCATTACCATTGTCAGAGATTTACCACTTCCTTGAGTATGCCAGATAAGTCCACCAGCTCTTATACCATCTGTTATCTTTTCTACTCTTTTAAGCGTCTTCTCAATCCCGAAGAACTGTTGATAACGGCTCACTTTTTTAACTTTTTTATCAAATAAAATATAGTGTTTTATAAGTCTTAAAAGCCTATCTTTCGATAAAAGTGCAAATAAAGTAAGGTCAAGACTAGTTACTTCTCTATTTTGTATCATTGTTTTTAGAGTTTCTTTTGCCTTTTGGTTCTCTTCCTCTTTCCACAAGCTATAAAACTTCAAAGGTGTTCCCATAGTTCCATATCTAGCTTCATTGCTATTTGCTGCAATAGTTAACTGTATGTATTTAAACAAATGTGGGATTTCATCTTTTTTTTGCTCTTTTTCAAGTTGTTTGATACCATTTTCATAGTTAACACTTGATTTTTTTAGCTCGATTACCACCAATGGGATACCATTCACAAACACAATCAAATCAGGTCTTCTAGTCTTTGTAATTTCATTTTGGTTGGCACGATCTACTATAAACTCTTCTGTTACAAAGAAATGGTTATTTTCAATATTTTCAAAGTCGATATATTTAAAAGAGAAACTTTTTTTAGTACCATCATCAAGATTCTCTTCATAGCTAGTACCTAAAAGCAGATGATTAGTAATCTTCTCGTTTGCTACTATCAATCCCTCATTTAAAGATACATCTAAGTCTTCTACTGCTTTGGCTATATTATTAGCACTAAATTTATAGTTTTGCCCTTTGTACTCATAGCTATTTATTGCATAAAGTCTCTCTATAAGTATCTTTTTTAAAAGTACTGCCGATGTTTTATTTTCTCTAAAAATAAGATTATCTTCTTTTGTTATAAACTTATATCCAAAATCTTTATGGCTTAAAAGATTGATACAGTTTTGTTGTATTACTTGCTCTAGTGTGATGTTATTATTCATTTTAAAATCTCCCAATGTCCGCCTTTAGCACCGCCTATTCGCTGGATAATATTTTTATCTTTTAGTGTTTTAATATGTTTTTCTATTGCTGTTGTGCTGATTCCAAGTTCAGTAGCAAGTGCCGTAATTGCAATTTTTGGGTTATTTTGCATAAGATTTATGATATTTTGTTGTGTTTCACCCAACTTTTCACCCAACTTTTCACCCAACCCATTAGGTGAACTTTTATCAGTATTAAAATAAAACTCAACCCATAAACCATTTTCCCATTTAAATTGTGGAGTTATACCATTAAACTTTTGTGATTCTTCTATAATTTTTTCTATCCCTCTTCCCCAAGACTCAATATATCCAGCTAGGAAAAATGGATATGCAACTAGAGGATTATGTGGTTCAGATGTGTGTTTTCGTAAAAGTGTATCTATAGTCCAGTTTTGTGGTAAATCTCCTGCATTCCACATAAGAAGTTTATCATCATAAACACTTATTTGTATACTATTTTGTGAACTATAATCTTTATGAACAACCGCATTAATTAAAGCTTCTCTAAAAGCTAACTCTGAAATTGGAAAACTCTCTACTCTTTGAATACCCTCATAAGTGATAAAAGCACTAAGATATTTTGTAAATATAAGCTCCATTACTTTATCCACTTGCTCAAATAGATTTCCTTCTATAACATCTTGATATATTAGTTCTGTATTTGATTTAAAATATCCTATTTTTATCATACTTCCCATTACATATTTCATAGGCTCTTTTGCAAACAATAGTGCAGCAGCTCTCTTTAGATAATCACCTTCACGAAGTCTTAGTTTATTTATTAAAATATCATCATTTTCTTTTAAAAGCTCGGGATCTATTCTTCGTTTTTTCTCAGCTTTTTCTCTAAATAGTTTAAAAGCATAAGGGTCTAAATCTGTAGCTCCAAAATAAGGAACTGGTACACTATCCCAAGTTTTACCCTGTTTTCCAAGTAAAAATTTATCTAAAGCTACACCTTTTAGCTCCTGTGTTGTGCTTCCACTTCTGTAATAATATGAACCTTTATAGCTTATAGGATATGGGTATTTATCAGTGATAATTTCAAGGTACTCTTTATCTTCATCTTGCAAAAGATTGACATCTACCATGATGCCTAAGATATCTCGTACTTTGTTTGGTATATCTTCAAGAAGTTTTTTGGCATTATCAATGCCTTTAATTTCACCATCATCATCAACACCGATATAAAGTTTTCCACCATCAGTATTGCCAAATGCACTAAGCCATTTAATATACTCATCTCTCCAAGATTGTTTAAATTCTATGTTTTGCGATTCGTTAATTTGTAGTTTCATTTTAACCTCTTCATTTTTTTAGAAGCCTATGTCCCAATGCAACTTTGATTTTTACAATTCCATTCCAAGCTTTATTGTGGCATTTCCTTATTTTGGATTCTACTTTTGATTTATTTTCTCCACAGATACATTTACTTTGTCTATATAATGATAAAATTTTTCTAAGAGATATATTGTTCATTTCTAAAATTTTATATATTTTTCTAAAATCTAAATTTTCTTCTGCAATAAATTCAAAAATTCCCAAAGAACCATGAGAATATTCACCCCAAGGCGCCTGATTATATTTTTCATAATAACAAATCCAATATAAGTAAGGCTCTAATAAATTTATAAAAAATTCTTGAATGTTAAATTGCCCATTTGCAAAAAATGATTTTTCTTTTGGATAAACCGTTAAACAAAAAGAACCATCAGGATTAGTATGTAACTGATCCATTTTTAGATTTAAAAACTTGGCAATATTTTCGATTTTATTATCTAAACATTTAACTTTTGGAAGTATTGACTGTTCATTATGACTTAAAAAAATTTCTATATTAAAACTATCAAGTATAGTAATATTGTTGTATGTTCTTTGAAAACAAATTTCACCACTTAATTTATTTGGTGAAATTTTTATATTCGGATATTCATTTTGTATCCAAAGTTGATCACTCTTTGAAAGATTTATTTTATAATTTAATTTTTTTATTTCGTCAATCATGTTCGCCAAGGCTGATTAGGAGTTAATATTGCCGATTTTGCTACATTCTCAACTTGACTTTCAAAGAAGTCATCATTAAAAAACTTTTTCCAAATCAATAATGCTTTTTTTTTGTCTTGAGTGGTTTCTAATTCACTTAAATTTATACCTTTAGTTGAATCAAACATTTCAGTTAATTTATCATATAAATTTTGAACCTTATTTTTATGTTTATCACTAGAAGTAATTTCTTTACCATTAGTTGGATTATTAACTACTTTATTGAAATATAATCTATTTTTTATTGCTTTAATCGTTTTATAAAACGAATCATCATCACGATTTAATACACTAACATAACATTCCTCAGATAAAATAGAAAGAATTAATCCACTTGGCATATTCCATGAGTTTCTACTTCTTGCCCATTTTTTCAATAATCTAACAATTCGTCTGAGTTGTTTCCCATTATTTTCATCTGGGCTTTTGTTAACTACAGCTTTATTAAACCATTTTGTAATAGCCTCAGGATCAGACTCTTCCCAATCTGAACTTGCTAATTCTTGTATTTCATCACCACTATCATTTGTATATTTCCTATAAATAGCCATATCAACATGATGCCCTTCATCATAATAAACTCTTACACAGTTTTTTAATACAGCAGGTTGTTTTTTGAACTTATCATCTTGCATAGCTTCACAAACCATTTTTCTAGTATCAAGTGCAGTTTTATCTCCACCTTGAGTACCTTTAAGAGCATCTTTTGTAAAAATTATTCCAATATCTATATCATAATCATTATCTGGATGCTGAATAATTGTACTCATGGCATATGACCCTTGATTTATTGAGTCACTATATTGTGGATTTGAGTTTTTAGTCAATCCATTTGAAAGTCTAGTTAAGTTTGCTTCCCTATACTTACCTAATGTTTTCCAAACATCTTTCAATCTAACTTTCTCATTATAAAAGTTAGTTATCTCTTTATTGCAATCAATCATTTCTTTACTCCTATAAATTATTTAATACCCATGTAGTTTTAGCTTGATCCAAATCAGCTAAATTTTTTAATAAATCAATCTTATTTGCATCATCTAGTTGTATTTTTATACCCAAACTAGGATTTATTCTTTCATATTGATTTTTACAGCCAAGTTTGTCCATTAAGAAACTTGTTTGAAATTCAGCCAAAGCAACTTGTGAATTCATAAGAATTTCAACCAAAGGAATCGAACCATTTTGTCTCAACCATTTAATAGTTGTGTTTTGCAATGGTTCAACATCATAAGGAATTTCACAAGCTTTCCCTGTTCCAACCGATAATAAAACTACATCATCTTTATTGTCATGTTCTGTGAAAGAAAAACTATCTATTAGAGCTACTAATGATGGATTATTTGCCACTATTCCACCGTCTATTAAGTTACTAGAGTATATAAGTTTTTCTTTCACTGGGAAATATGATGGTGCAGAAGCTGAAGCAATAATTGCATTTGATAATAATTCATCTTCTCTGGGCTTATTTTTGTGATTATAAGCCGATTTATGAAATCGTGCAGTCATAGTTGTAATATCAACACTTGTAATCAATAAATGAGTTTTAATATCTTTGCCAAATTCAAAGGTTAGATTTTTAAAATGATGTTCTGCTCTTTCTGCTAATTTATTTTGTTTATATTTTGTTTTAAATAAATTTGGAATAGGGAAAAAACCTAAGAAGTTATTTTTCATCTCATCTGAAAAAATCTCTTTTATATCATCTTCATAAATTTTTCTTACCTCACTAGCACTTTTACCAATGGCTAACAATCCAGCAATAATAGCACCTGTTGAAGTTCCTGCTATTAAATCAAAGTATTCTCCAAGTGGTTTGTTAGAACCATCTCTAAGATTTAATTGTTTTTCAACATTTTCTAAAATCATAGCAGTTAAATATCCTCGAACACCACCACCATCTAAGCTTAAAATTTTCATTTTTTGATTACTCATACCTTAACCCTCACTTGTCCAGTTAGTAGTTTTTGCATAAGTGCTTTTTTTTGTAGCTTTAGCTCTTCAAGTTCATTTTTAAGAAGATTTATCTCATCATCTGCAAGGCTTAAAACTTCGGCAATTTTTTGTTGTTCTGCAAGTGATGGAAGTTTTAGTTTCATTTTTGTCAATGTTGGTAATGTAATGTATGGAGTATTGCCTTCATTCTTTTCACGAGAAATTTGCAAACTCAAATATTTATCTAATAAATACTTGATTAAAAAAATATCATGCTCAAAATCGTCTAAAACATAAGTTCTTTGATAGGCATTAAACTTACCTTTAAAATAATGTATATATCCAACATTTGCACCATTTCCAGATACAAGCAAAGCTTCTGTATCAAAAGCAAACTCATTAATTTTATATGTTTCTCTAGCACATGTAAAAAATGTATATTGTCCATTTTCAACCATTGCATTAGCATTAAGTTTTCCAGTTGTAATTTTACAAATCTCCCCCAATCTCACTTCTTCCCACTCATCACTAAACCCACTAAAACGAACTTCACCGCTTAAAAGCTTTTGCATAAGGGCAATTTTAAGTAGCTCTTTTGCCTCTAAAAGTTCGGTTTGTTTGGTGATGGCTTCGTCCCAAGTTGTCAAAATCTCGGCTATTTTTTCTTGCTCTTTTAGAGGGGGGAGGGGAACTTGTAAAGCTTTTACAATATCTAAATTTAAATTATCTTGATTACTACCATGAGATAAATCTCTGATTTTTTCATAAGATTTATCTAAATAATTAAAAACAAAATTTGTTGAATAATTTTTGTTTGGTTTAATTGAAGCAAAAGCTTGATTTATTGTGCTTTCAATTCTTAATAATGCAACTTTTCCTCTGGTTTTACCTTGTCCATACATTGCTAACAAAATTGTATTAATAGGCAATATTTTCATTTTTAATTCTGCAACAGCTTGATTTGTAATTTTTTCGTTAGTTGAAACAATATAAGTTTCATTTACTTCCGTAGTAGTTGCCCAATTTATAGTTCCATTATCCCAAAATTGTTTATTACTTCTAAGAGGAGTTTTGCCAGTTTCAACAGTTGCAATTTTTCCTAACTTCACAACCTCCCAATCCTCTGGAATTATCCCCACTTTTGTCTGCTTGTAGCCTTGCTTGATTTCACTCATGATTCTTATCCTCAAGGCTTTTGTGTGACTTTTCTATCTTACTTACACTTGTCTTTGGAGTTGGTAAATCTTCTGGCATAGTTTCACCAAGCTCTTTTATAGTTTCTCTTACTTTTTTGCCTACTTCATAGTGAGTTTGGTTGGCTTTTGTTTTACCTTGGATATTGTCTCTTTTGAGTTTTTCTTCTGTTTGAGTAATAGTAAACATAGCTGTTGCTTTATCTGTGTAACTATCAAGTTGCTTTATCTCTTCAAATATTTGATGGTGTTTTAGTTCTATATCTTTTTTCATTATTTTTTATCCCCTAAAGATGCAACAACTTTTTCAAAGTCAATTTGCACTTTACTTTTCTCATTTATCATTTGAACTTTATACTTTTCATACTCTTCATTGGCTTTTTTTAAGGCTTCTGTGTGTGATATTTTACCTTTTGTTTGAAGCACATCAAAATCAGATAAACTTAAAAAATCATCAAGTTTTTTTATCCAATCTCTCATTTTCATAGTTTTTCTTTTTTTTGCTTGTAACTCTGCAAACTCAAGATATGTGGTTACTATTCTATTTAAAGTATCCAGTTCTTCATTATTGAGATAATTTTTAGCTATTGATGCCTCTTTTTTTGTAGGTTTACATCCACTAAAATTTGTCATTCCTATAAATGGTTTTGTACTATCTACTCTTTGATAAATTATTTCAGCAGCTGTATGCCCATGTGTAGCAAAATGCATTTTATTTTGTATCGTTTTAAAAAACTCTTGAGATGCTTCATCGCTTGGATCATAATCTATACTAGTAGCATATATATCAAGAATTTTTTGCCAAAATAGTTTCTCACTACTTCTTATATCTCTAATTCGTTCAAGAAGTTCATCAAAATAACTATTTTTAGCTTGTTTTAATCTTTCATCATCCATTACAAAACCTTTGATGATGTACTCTTTAATTCTTGCTGTAGCCCACTGTCTAAATCTTGTAGCAATATTTGATTTTACTCTATAACCTACAGAAATAATCATATCAAGATTATAGTGTTCTATATCCCTTTTTACATTTCTTGTTCCCTCTTGTTGAACTATTAGGAATTTCCTAATAGTTGAATCTTTTTCAAGCTCTTTTTCATAGTATATATTTTTAATATGCTCATTTATAGTAGCTGTTGTTACATCAAATAACTCAGATAATTGTTTTTGAGATAACCATAAAGTTTCATTTTCAAGTTTTACTTCAAGATTTGTAGTGCCACTATCATCTTGATATATTATCATTTCACTCATAGCCCAAGCTCCCTAAGATACCCACTCATTTTTGATTTTATCTCCACTAACTCATTTTCAATATTTGCTATATTTGTTTTTGTAGCATCTAAATCGATGATCTCTTCTTCTTCAAATGTATCTACATATCTAGGGATATTTAGGTTGTAGTCATTTTCTTGTATCTCTTCTAGTGTCGCTACATGTGAGTACTTATCTATCTCACTTCTGTTTTTATAAGTTTCTACTATCTTTTTTATGTCGTTATT